>LXOW01464028.1_pt1 | contig 33183 bp, 31 predicted proteins | sample 1368591 | NCBI WGS metagenome assembly LXOW01 (sample SAMN04884650, study PRJNA319009) | bovine gut metagenome | isolation source: Cow rumen | host: Bos taurus | place: Italy: Legnaro (PD) | collected 2014-07-09
CCACGGAGGGACCGCAGCCCGCCCCATATGGGCCGGTGTAATACAGGGCCTTCTGGGCGCGGTAGGCGTCGCGGCCCGCAGCCACGTAGACGCACCAGTCCACAAAAATCGTACACCAGTCATAGCCGTTTTTCGGTCCCTGGTAAAAATGCGGGTCAGCCGCCCAGAGATCCCGGGCATATTTGGTCCAGTTCCCTGCGCCGGGATTGGCCGTCTTGCTGTCCAGCTCCTGGTTGGACGCTTTTTCTATATAGCCCACCTCTTCGCCTGCAACGCGAATGACTTCATCACGATAGAGGTTTGCCAAGATAACCGTCCTCCTTTCCCTGTCAGAAATGCTTCCGATCCGTTGGATTGTTGGCCGCGCCAAACAGAATCGCCACAATTGCGATCAATTCGCCGGATATATCCGCCCAGCCGGGAAGCTCCAATCCCATCCAGTTCTTGGAAACCAGATGAATCAGCGCCAGCACGGAAGCCCACAGCGGTATGGATTTCAATCTTTCCTTCAGCTTCATCTTGTTCCTCCTTCCTCAGACACAGCCAAAGGGACACATATAGTAAGACGTGGTATTCACCGGAGAAGCCGAGTTGCAGTATGGCGTGGAAACCTGCGCCACATAGCAGAAATAGTATTGGCCGTTTTTGTCCGGACTGCGCAGCCAAAATTCTTTTGGGCTTGATGCGCCCGCGATCCCGCGTGCGTCCCCCTTTTTTAAGGTTTGACCGGAGATGGAATACCAGGCAATCCAGTTTCCTTCTCCCGCAGGTGTTTTGCTCGTGGTTCCAAGCACCTCCACCTCAGAGCGCAGGGCCAGCTTGTTGCCGGTTACCGTCTCGATTTCGGTGGATTGGCCGCCCTTGCCCACCAGCAAATCGAAGGTCTTCATCCGGGTTTTCAGCCAGGACGGCAGGGCCTCGGCCAATGCCGGAAGAGTCGTGGTGTACATTTCGGTTTCGCCATAGCCGCCAACATTGGTATTGCTTCCCGCGAGGCGCACCTTCCCGGTGACAACCTCCGCGAAATCAAATTGAAACAGGCATCCGCAGTTGTTGTAGTCCCCAAACTGGGAGATGACAATGTCCATACTCTGAGCTGTGTGCGAATAGCTTCCACTGGTAAAGGCATCCACATAAATGGTACGAACATCGCCCACGCGCCAGCCTCCGTCTGCCCGGAGATCAATGTCGCCGTTTCTTGCCGCATCAATCATGGCGCAGATCTGTTCGTCCGTTCCCCATGTAAACGACACCAGCTCCACGCCAGCCTTCGTCCTTGTGGGTGCCGTCACCTGCAAACGGTATTTGATTACCCCCGCATCTCCCGCCTGAATGGTGACGGGCGTTTCCAGCACAGTACGGTCAAGCAAATAGACCAGCGCCGTGTCCACGGAGGTAGAACCGGGATAGGAAGCCGCCTTGATGCTCTGCTTATAGCCCACCTCTCGAATTGTGATGGGGCCGCTCCCCGTGTTTGTAACCGTAATCGTAAACTCCACATAAGGAGTCCCCGGCACTTCACAAGAGGCCGTTGTGGCAGAAAGGGAAAGGCTGATACCGCTGGTAATTGTTTGCTGGAGATTGATATCGTCTTTCGTCGCGGCAGTGTCACCGGACCCAACGGAAATACCGCTTCCCGCCGCGTTTGTGGTAGGCGTTGCGTTTTTCGCGCAGGGGAACGAGTATTGGTCGCAAACCGTCCCGGTCATAAACCTGGCAAGCCCATCCACGCTGATGATAGGCAGATGTCCATAAATCACGGAGTTGGACAGCAACACCGACGCCAGCAGAGTTTCATAGTTTTTTGTGATCATCTTATTCCTCCTCTTCCCCGCTTGCCACTTCCTCAGCCGAAGTGGCAAGCACAAACCGGCTGAAAAAGTCTTCCAGAATAAAACTTGCGGTCAGCTTTGCCCCGGGGCCTCGATTCACGTAGTCCAGCACAATATTTGCTGCGCAGAATTTGCCCGCCGTTTTCAGCGTCTTGGTTCCCTGGCTGTCCAGCTCCGCAATAATCTGCCCCTTGTAGGTCAGTGTGACATTTGCCATCACTCCACACCTCCCGCATACAGCGGAAGCTGCACGGTAAAGAGTTGGGTCCCGTTACTGTTTTGGAAGGCGATCAGCCCCGTTCCGCCAACGCTGCCTCCCGCCGGAACCGTCGCGGTCTCAGCCTTCCCGGCAACCATCTCCTGAATCTCCCCGTCAATCGACGGCATAATCAGCGCACGCGAAAAAAGAACACCAATCAAATCCATAAAAATCATTCCTCCTTTTCTCCCCCGTAAGTTCGCCCCCCCTTCTGCCGCCTCCGGTCATTCCGCCGTCCCGGTTCTCCCCCCCGGTGCAAACGCCGCCGTCCGCAGCCGACAGTCTTCGAACCTCTTTGCCTCAAGGAGTATCTTGAAAGCAGTCGCTTCTCAAAACTGTCACCCTAATTATACCACATTTTTGTATCAAAATCAAGTTACCAAGATACTATTTTAAAAAATCTACATATTGTATGAATGTGAAGATACCGTTCAGGTGAAATTGTACAATTATCGTACTTGTTCAGCAGCATTGTAGGGGGTGGCGCTCACGACGCCCCATGTCTGGCCCCGGAGGCGGGCCGTCGTTACAATCATAACGCGACTGAATTGATCCCAATTCTCTTCCAAAGAGGCGCAAAAAGCGCCTCGGGCAGAATGCCCGAGGCGCTTTTTCATTGTCTTTCATCAGTTATCCGCGCGGTTATATCCATTCTTCATTGTCTCGGAGGAAGCGCGGAGCACCTTGTTCAAGGTTTGGACAGATTGTTCCTTCGCCATCTTTGCCAGCTTTTCGTTGGCCTCGGCCGCAAGCGAATAGTTGCCGGATTCCAGCATCTTTTTGTCGTACTCCAGCAGGAGCTGACGTCCCTTTGTCATCACTGCCGCCTGGTAACGGTCAATATTCTGGACACATTGATTGTAGCTGTGATCCGCCAGGGCGCCAATCAGGCAGCTTGCCCAGTAGAAGTTCTCCGTGGAACAGTCCATGGTCACGTTGGAGAGATATGCGGGCATTTTGGTCACGTTGGTATAAACTGGCAGCAGGGCGTCAAAGGTGGTGGAGCCAAAGCAAATCCACTCCACGCCCCGAATCTCCACGGGATAATCCGGCCGAATCTGGCAGACAGAGGTAACGCCGGTACGGTTAATGCCAATGGAGCGATACTTGCCGCGCACACCGGTGTCCTGGTTGAGATAGGGGTTGTAGGGCGTACCCTGGTAGTTGGAGGAGAGAAGGTACTTCACATCCTCCACGGCCACCTTCCGCTCCGGTACAAAGGACCAGGGAATATCGTCGCTTTCCGGGGTAAAGTCCGCGTTGGGTCCATCCCAGCGATAGGTCCGGGGGGCCAGGCAGCGGCCCATGAACCAGGCGCGGGGGGTATTGTAGACATGGTCCTGGTCCAGGTGGGAGCCAAACACATCCCGCGGATTGAACTTGCCCTCCTGGTTTAGATTCAGATGGTTGTCCTTGATAAACTCCCGCAGGTCCGCGGAGCAAAGATGGGTCTTTTGCTCGCCGAAAGCGTCCTCCAGATCAAAGCTGTCCATGCCGAACTGGTTGGGCATGACCACCACCACGTCGTCCGGCACGCGCTTTGCCATCCAGTGATGACCGCCGATGGTCTCCAGCCACCAGACCTCGTTCTCATCGTTGAAGGCAATGCCGTTGGATTCATAGGTTCCATACTGCTCCAGCAGCTTGCCGAGCCGCAGCACACCCTCTCGGGCAGAACGAATGTAGGGCAGGACGAGGACCAAAATATCCTCCTCGCCGATTCCGCCGGGGACCTCTTTCTCCCGACGAGACTTGGGCTTGATCAGCTCCACCATGGGGTCTGCCGCGAGAACCCGGGGATTGGAGGTAATGGTTTCCGTGGCAGTCATCCCAACGCCGACAGCGTTGATGCCGGTTGCGGCCCAAATTCCGTTGGACGGGTCTACACTGGGGCAGGCCGTATAGGGAAGCGGCTCTTCCGGAAGCTCTACCACCACATGGGAAATGACGCTCTTGTAATGCCGCTTCTGCTGCTTTGGGGTTACGACCACAAGCTTTTTCTCATCAAAATGGCCGTCGTCGGTCCGAGCAATCATGGTTGATCTGTCATTGGAGGCGTTCCGCCCCACCAGGACTGTTGTACATGGCATAACGCATACCTTCTTTCTCTAATATTCGGGGAGATTATACCATATTCTATCCGATCTGACAACCACATTATCGGCTGAAACGTCAAAAATGTGGAATTCTGTTCCCCATGATAGAAACCGTTCCTATCATTCAGGCAAAAATCGGCAAAATCAGCGAGAACTGTCCTTTAGAAAATCTTGACTTTCCCGCTGGGGCATGCTATAATCTGGCGGTAAGACTATTATACAATGGAGGCTATCCCATGATCCAGATTAAAACGCTTGAGACCCGCAATCTCTGCGAGAGCGCCAAGAACGGCGGCTGCGGCGAGTGCCAGACCTCTTGCCAGTCCGCTTGCAAGACCAGCTGCGGCATTGCCAACCAGAACTGCGAAAACAAGTAAGGACATCCGTCCCAGGTAAAACGCTGCCGGAATGGCAGCGTTTTTCCGCAATTGGAGAAAAATATGATACATCAGTACAAATTAAACGGTTACAACATCGTGCTGGACGTCTGCTCTGGCTCCATTCACCTGGTGGACGAGATCGCCTACGACATGATTGCGGGCTATGAAGCCACCCCCCGGGTGGAGCTGATCGCCGCCCTGGCGGCCCAGTACGCCGACAAAACCAACCCGGAGGAGCTGAATCAGGCCTACGACCAGCTCACCGCCCTCAAGGACGCAGGCAAGCTCTTCACGCCGGACACCTACCAGCCCATGGCGGGTCAGCTCAAGGCCAAGACCTCTGGGGTCATTAAGGCGCTGTGCCTGCACGTGGCCCACACCTGCAACCTGAACTGCTCCTACTGCTTCGCCAGCCAGGGCAAGTACCACGGAGACCGGGCCATTATGTCCTTTGAGGTGGGCAAGCAGGCTCTGGACTTCCTGGTGGAGCACTCCGGAACCCGGAAAAACTTAGAGGTGGACTTCTTCGGCGGCGAGCCACTGATGAACTTCCAGGTGGTCAAGGACCTGGTGGCCTACGCCCGCTCCATCGAGAAGGAGAAGGGCAAGCACTTCCGCTTCACCCTCACCACCAACGGCGTGCTGGTGGACGAGGACGTGATCGACTTCGCCAACCGGGAATGCCACAACGTGGTCCTGTCTCTGGACGGCCGGAAGGAAATCCACGACCGGTTCCGGGTGGACTTTGCGGGCAAGGGAAGCTGGGAGCGGATCGTCCCCAAGTTCCAGCGCTTTGTGGAGGCCCGGGGCGGCAAGGGCTACTATATGCGCGGCACCTTCACCCACGCCAACCCGGACTTTCTGAAGGACATTCAGACCATGCTGGACCTGGGCTTCACGGAGCTCAGCATGGAGCCCGTGGTCTGCGCCCCCGACGATCCCTCCGCCCTGACGGAGGCAGACAAGCCCATCGTCATGCAGCAGTATGAGGACCTGGCCAAGCTGATGCTGGAGCGGGACAGGGAGGGGCGGCCCTTCACCTTCTATCACTACATGATCGACCTCACCGGCGGCCCCTGCATCTACAAGCGCATCTCCGGCTGCGGCTCCGGCACGGAATACATGGCCGTGACCCCCTGGGGCGACCTCTACCCCTGCCACCAGTTTGTGGGCGAGGAAAAGTTCAAGCTGGGCGACATCTGGACCGGCGTGACCAACCACGCCATTCAGGACGAGTTTGCCGCCTGCAACGTCTATGCCCGCGAGGAGTGCAAAACCTGCTGGGCCAGGCTCTACTGCTCCGGCGGCTGCGCCGCCAACGCCTACCACGCCACCGGCAACATCACCGGCGTCTACGCCTACGGCTGCGACCTGTTCCGCAAGCGCATGGAATGCGCATTGATGCTGGCAGCGGCAAGGCAATTGACAGGTGACAGGTGACGAGTATCTTAATTCTTACTTCTTACCTCTTCCTTCTTACCTATGAACACGCCTATTTATGACTTCGTGAAACGCTACGCCGACCTCCGCCCTGTCCGGTNNGATGTGTATAAGAGACAGATTTATGACTTCGTGAAACGCTACGCCGACCTCCGCCCTGTCCGGTTCCACATGCCGGGCCACAAGGGGCGGGGGCCTTTGGGCTGTGAGGATCTGGATATTACCGAGATCCCCGGGGCGGATTCCCTCTACGAGGCCGACGGGATCATTGCCGAGAGCGAGGGCAACGCCGCCCGGCTCTTCGGTTGCCCCACCTTCTACTCCACCGAGGGCTCCTCCCACTGTATCCGGGCGATGCTTTTGCTGGCGTCGCAGATCTGTCATTCTGAGCGAAGCGAAGAATCCGTTCTCCCTGCCGCGCAGAGAGCGACAGAAGGCGGGGGACGCGGGTCCTTCGACTTCGCTGCGCTCCGCTCAGGACGACAGCTAACCGGCCGTTTCCGCGTCCTGGCGGCCCGGAACTGCCACAAGGCGTTTCTGTCCGCGGCGGCCCTGCTGGATCTGGACGTGGTGTGGCTTCCGGCGACGGAGCACTCCTACCTTTCCGCCCGGCCCACACCGGAATTGTTGGACGGAGCGTTGGCCGAAATCGGCGCATGCGCGGTTTATCTGACCTGCCCGGACTATCTGGGCTTTTTGCCTGACCTTGGACCCTTGGCGGAGGTCTGTCACTCCCACGGGGCCCTGTTGCTGGTAGACAACGCCCACGGGGCTTATCTGCATTTTCTGAATCCCCCCCGTCACCCCATGGACCTGGGGGCCGACCTCTGCTGCGACTCCGCCCACAAAACCCTGCCCGTCCTCACCGGCGGGGCGTATCTGCATGTTGCGGAGCGCCTCTACGAGGCGAGGGATCAGGGATCGGGGGACTGCCAGGGCTCAACCCCCACTGTAGGGGCGCACAGTGTGCGCCCAGAGGCGGCTAATCGAAACGTCCGGGAGGCTTTGGCCCTATTCGGTTCCTCCTCCCCGTCCTATTTGATTTTGCAGTCTCTGGACCTGGCGAACCCCTATTTGGAAATTTTTCCGGAACGGCTGGCGAACTTTTTGCCGAGGATTGCAGCGCTGAAGGCCCGACTTCGGTCCGCCGGATGGAATGTCGTGGGGGACGAGCCTATGAAGTTGACGCTGGAACTCCGTCCAGCCTCCGCGCCTGTAGGGACAAGCATTGCTTGTCCGCCATCTTCTCGTTTTGCATCCGGCGCAGCCCTGGCTGCTGCCTTGGCGCAGGCGGGAATCTATTGTGAATTTTTTGACGCCGATTATGTTGTCTGCATGCTGACGCCGGAAAACACGGAGGAAGACCTTCGCCGTTTGGAGGCCGCGCTGCTGGACCGGGATGCAGAAGCCGACAGCAAGCCTCGGACAGGCGATGCTTGTCCCTACGCTCCTATGGAGACTGCCGCCGCAGCAACAGACACCACCTCCTCCGTCCTCCGCAAGGGGAAGGCTATGGTCTGCTCCATCCGGGAGGCGATGCTTTCTCCTGCGGAGCAGGTCCCGGCCAGGGACAGCCTGGGACGGGTCCTGGCCCGGCCCGGGGTAAGCTGCCCGCCTGCGATACCCATCCTCATGCCCGGTGAACAGATCGACGAGGCCGCCGTGGCCGCCTTTGCCAAGTACGGCATCGAAACCGTTTCCGTCCTTTCCGCAGAAGCATGAATCATGTTTTTCATGGTTCATGCTTTTTTGTATGTATATTTTTTACCTATTGACATAGTAGGTAGATATGTGATATGATACAGCCAGATACAACAAAGGAGGCACCCCATGACCATTTATGCTGACAACGCGGCAACCACCCGGATGAGCCAGACGGCCATCCAGGCCATGCTGCCCTATATGGACAAAATCTACGGCAACCCCTCCAGCCTGCACTCCGTTGGGCAGGCTGCTATGGAGGCCCTGACCGACGCCCGGACCCGGGTGGCGAAGGCCCTGGGCGCGGCCAACGCCCGGGAGATCACCTTCACCTCCGGCGGCTCCGAGGCCGACAACCAGGCCATCCGCTCCGTCGCGCTCTGGGGCAAGCGGAAGGGCAAGACCCACATCATCTCCACGGCCTTCGAGCACCACGCCGTGCTCCACACCCTGAAGAAGCTGGAAAAAGAGGGCTTCACCGTCACCTATCTGGACGTGCACGAAAACGGCCTGGTGACGCCGGAGCAGGTGGAGGCGGCCATCACCCCCGAGACCTGCCTGGTCACCATCATGTACGCCAACAACGAGATCGGCACCATCCAGCCCATCCGGGAGATCGGCGCGGTCTGCCGCAAGGCGGGGGTGCTCTTCCACACCGACGCGGTGCAGGCCGTGGGCCACATTCCCGTCAACGTGGAGGAGGACAACATCGACCTGCTCTCCCTCTCCGCCCACAAGTTCCACGGCCCCAAGGGCGTGGGCGTGCTCTACGCCAAAAAGGGCATCATCCTCTCCAACCTGATCGAGGGCGGCGCCCAGGAGCGGGGCAAGCGGGCCGGCACGGAAAACCTGCCCGGCATCATGGGTATGACCGCTGCCTTGGAAGAGGCCGTGGCGGAGCTGCCCCAGGCCATGCCCAAGCTTACCGCCCTGCGGGATCGGCTGATTGCCGGTCTGCGGGAAATTCCCCACGGCGCGGTGAACGGCGACCTGATCCACCGGCTCCCCGGCAACGTGAGCTTCTGCTTTGAGGGCATTGAGGGCGAAAGCCTCCTGCTGCTGCTGGACGACAAGGGAGTTTGCGCCTCCTCCGGCTCCGCCTGCACCTCCGGCTCTCTGGACCCCAGCCACGTGCTGCTGGCCATCGGCCGTCCCCATGAGGTGGCCCACGGCTCCCTGCGCCTGACCCTGGATGCCAAGGAGACCACCGAGGCGGACGTGGACGCGATCATTGCCGCCGTAAAAGAGGTCGTAGAACAGCTCCGCGCCATGAGCCCCGTGTGGCGGGACCTGGTGGCCGGGAAGAGACAATTCGTGATTGATTGACCGTAGGGCGGCCTGACCTCAGGCCGCCGCACCCCGGGGAGAATGAATAAACACGGCGGCCAGGGTCTGGCCGCCCTACGAAGGAGATAATGTTATGGCACTCTATTCTGATAAGGTCATGGACCACTTCCGCAACCCCCGCAACGTGGGCGTGATTGAGGACGCCGACGGCGTGGGCGAGGTCGGCAACGCCAAGTGCGGCGATATCATGAAGATCTACCTGAAGATCAAGGACGACAGGATCGACGACGTGAAGTTTGAGACCTTCGGCTGCGGCAGCGCCATCGCCTCCAGCTCCATGGCGACGGAGCTCATCAAGGGCAAGCCCGTGTCCGAGGCCCTGAAGCTCACCAACCAGGCCGTCACCGAGGCCCTGGACGGTCTGCCCGCCCACAAGCTCCACTGCTCCGTTCTGGCCGAGGAGGCCATCAAGGCGGCCATGAAGGACTACTACGACCGCCACGGCATCGCCTACGACGAGAGCCAGTTCCCCGCCGCCCACGACTGCGAGCACTGCGGCGAATAAGCCATGGCAGCCATGATTTCAAGCCGGGGGCGATACGCCCTGCGGGTAATGGCTGAGCTGGCGGAGCAGGGGCCGGAGCAGGTTGTCCCGCTGAAGGAGATCGCAGCCCGGCAGGGCCTGTCCCAGAAGTACCTGGAGGCCATCATGACCACCCTCTCCAAGGGCGGGCTGGTGGAGGGCCAGCACGGCAAGGGCGGCGGCTACCGGCTATGCCGTCAGCCCCAGGACTATTCCCTGGGGGAGATTTTGCGGCTGACCGAGGGCTCCCTGGCCCCCGTGGCCTGCCTGGAGGCAGGCAATTCCCCCTGCGCCCATCCCTGCCCCTCTCTTCCCATCTGGGAAAAGCTGGAGCACTTGGTTGGGGATTTTCTTGACAGCGTTTCCCTGGCGGACCTGCTGCCGAAGTGAGAAGGCTGTCGGAAATGAGGGAGCAGGGATCAAGGATCAGGGTGAGTTCAGGGTTCAGAGTTCAGCGCCCGTAGGGACGAGCATTGCTCGTCCGCCGGTTCAGGATTCAGAGCCCGTAGGGACGGCACCCTGCCGTCCGCATCCCCCGTCTCCCGTCCCTTGCCTGCCCCTCAAGGGGAAGGCTTTGGGTGGCCCTATCTTCGCGTCGCCGCATCCCCCAGCCTCATTCATCATTAAGTATTCATAATTCAAATCCCCCGGCATAAATTCCCCTCCTGGACCATACAATGGTCTGGGAGGGATTTTCATGTATCCGATTTTGTACCATAAGAAGACCAAATGGCGTTGTTTGGTGGGCTTGCTGCTTCTGGCGCTGTGTACGTGGGTGGCCTGCGCATCCGAGGCGCGCACCGCCGTCTGGAAACAGGCCCGTGCCGCGCTGGGCAGCCGCGCTCTTCTTCGGACCGTGGTGTATTTGGAGACAGGGCTGCGGGTGGAGGAAACGGTTTCCCCATCCATCCCGGACGCTGCCCCCGCCTCCACGGAGGCCCAGGCTTTGCCACCGGTCATTGCCACAACGGCGGAGACCGAGACCACTGCCGTTCCGGAGACAGCAGCAGAGGTGGAACCGTCCCCTGAGACCTTTGCCCCGGAGGAGGCAGAAGCGATTCTGTTCCGAGGAGACTGTACTTACCAGGTGGACAAGGCTGCCCTGCTGCTCCAACCCCTGGACTGGCCGGACAAGCCTGGGCCGAAGGTGCTGATTCTCCACAGTCATTCCTGCGAAGCCTACACCGAGTGCGAGGGACACACCTACATTTCCAGCGCCAACTACCGGACTCTGGACCTGGAAAACAACGTGGTCGCGGTAGGGGACGCACTGGCGGAGGAACTGGCCGCCCGGGGGGTGGAGGTCATCCACGACCGGACGTACAACGACTACCCCGACTATAACCGCTCCTATGCCATGGCCCGGGAAAAGATTCAGGATTATCTGGACCAGTACCCCTCCATTGTGATGGTGTTGGACCTGCACCGGGACGCCTTGGAAAAACCCGTCCGGGAAACGGTGGAATTCGCGGGGCAAACCATCGCCCCGCTGATGCTGGTGATTGGCACCAACGAGGGCGGGCTGAATCATCCCCACTGGGCGGACAACCTCTCCTGCGGGCTCAAGCTTCAAGCCCTGGCCAACCGGAAAACCCCCGATTTGTTCAAGCGCATTTCCTTCCGCCAGTCTCGCTTCAATGGAGACCTGACCCGGGGCTCCCTGATTGTGGAGGTGGGTTCCACCGAAAACACCCTGCCGGAGGCCGTCGCCGCCATGCCGTACTTGGCAAACTATGTGGAAGAATTGCTGCACTGCCGATAACTTTCAACTTGTGCCGCCGCGGAAGCTGTGGTATAATGAGGAAAAACTTTGGAGCGAAGCATATGAAAACTGTAACCATCTACACCGACGGCGCTTGCAGCGGAAACCCCGGACCCGGGGGCTGGGGCGCGATTTTGGAATACCAGGGCCGGGAAAAGGAGCTCTCCGGAGCCGAAGCCCAGACCACCAACAACCGCATGGAGCTCACTGCCGTGATCCGCGCCTTAGAGCAGCTCAAGGAGCCCTGCCAGGTGGAGCTGTGGTCGGATTCCAAATACGTCATCGACGCTCTGACCCTGGGCTGGGCCAAGGGCTGGCAGGCCAGGGGCTGGGTCAAGTCCGACAAAAAGCCCGCCCTGAACCCCGACCTCTGGGAGCGGCTGCTTGCCCTCACCGCCCTGCACGCCGTCACCTGCCACTGGGTCAAGGGCCACGCCGACAATCCCAAAAACAACCGATGCGACGAGTTGGCCGTGGCGGCCCGGGAAGCCATCGTTTCGGAAGGGTAACGCGGACGGCAGGGTGCCGTCTCTACAGGTTTGCCGCCACAAAAAAATTGCCCTCCCGTTCTGGGAGGGCAATTCCCCGCGGACGCGGCAGCCGCGTCCCGGGTGGAGCGTCGCACTCGAATTGGATAAGCTGCACGGACAGTATAACAGCATTGCGGTAAGGAATCCGTCGGAATCGGGCGCGACACAAAAAATGGGCGTCGTTCCGCCATAGGGGCGCACAGTGTGCGCCCGTGCGCACATCGGAACAGATACAAGATTGGAGGGATCGCCATTGAACAAGCAGGAGCTCCTTGCCCTGCTGCGCCGGGAGGGCTACGTCTCCGGGGCGGAGCTGGGCCAGCGCCTGGGCGTGAGCCGGGCGGCGATTTCCAAGGCTGTGGCCGCCCTGAAACGGGAGGGCTATGAGATCGACTCCGTCCCCAACCGGGGCCACAGGCTGGCGGCGGAGCCCGATTTGTTGAGCCGCGCGGGCATTCTCACGGCTCTGGGGGACCATCCCTGGGCCGGAACCCTGGAGGTCCTGCCCACGGTGGATTCTACCAACAACTATTTGAAGACCCTCGGCGCTTCCGGGGCCCCCCATGGGACCGTCGCCATTGCCGAGACCCAAACCGGGGGCCGGGGCCGAATGGGGCGGCGCTTTGTATCGCCCCCGGGCTCCGGGGTATTCCTCTCGGTGCTGCTGCGGCCATCCTGCCCGCCCCAGGCCCTTATGACTCTGACAGCCCAGGCCGCCGTGGCTACCCGCCGGGCCATCCGCGCCGTCACCGGGGCGGAGACCGGGATCAAATGGGTCAACGACCTGGTATTGAACGGGAAAAAGCTCTGCGGCATCCTGACGGAGCTGTCCATCGAGGCGGAAAGCGGCCTGGTCTCCTACGCCGTCGTGGGAATCGGCGTCAACTGCAACCTGGACGCCTCGGCCTATCCCCCGGAGCTGCGGGGGATCGTCGGCTCTCTGCGCTCCGAGGCCGGGACCCGGGTGGACCGGAATGCCCTGGCCGCCGCCATAATCCGAGAGCTCTCGGCCCTGCCGGAGTTGGACTGGCAGGCGGAATACCGAAGCGCCTGCGTGAATCTGGGGAAGGACGTGCAAATACTGGCCCCCGGCCAGCCGCCCCGGATCGGCAAGGCCCTGGACGTGGGCCCGGACGCGGCCCTGCTCGTCCAGACGGAGGCCGGGATCGAGGCCATCCAAAGCGGCGAGGTTTCCGTGCGGGGGATGTACGGGTATGTTTCCAATTGAGAATTGACAGGCAGGAAACCTGTGCGTAGGGACAAGCATTGCTTGTCCGCCTGTTCCCTGCACCCAAAATGCAAAGTGCAGAATGCAAAATGCAGAATATTTGGAACGGACAAGGTGGAAGAATTATATGAGTTACATCCGAGAAATGCGAAAACACATCGGACACGCGCCGATGCTGAGCGCCGGGGCGACGGTCGTTGTTCTGAAAGACAATCAAATCCTGTTAAATCTACGCTCCGACACCAACACCTGGGGCATCCCGGGCGGGGCGTTGGAGTTGGGCGAGACCCTGGAGCAAACGGCAGCCCGGGAGCTTCGAGAGGAAACGAATCTTTCCGCGGAAGCCTTTACCCTGCTGCATCTGTTTTCCGGTCCGGATTTTTATTTCAAATATCCGAACGGCGACGAGCTCTATTCCGTAGTCGCGCTTTACCTGGCGAAAGGCGTCACGGGAGAGCTGCGGATCACGGACGGGGAAAGCAGCGAGCTGGCTTATTTTGGGAAGGATCAATTACCTGTTTTGGAAAGCAGAGCCACGCGGATTATCGAGTGGCTGATCGAGAGCAACATCTTGCAGTAAGCATTTCGAACACCGAATCGAAACATCGGACAAGCAATGCTTGTCCCTACGAACGCTGAACCGTGGCGCACTGGTGTGCGCCGCTACGGGCTCTAAACCCTGAACCACGGACGGCAGAGTGCTGTCCCTTCATCATACATAAAAACAAGGAGGATTCCCATGAAAGTTACCGAACGATTCCTGAAGTACGTTTCCTTTGACACCCAATCCGACGAGAACAGCGAAACCTGTCCCTCTACGGAGAAGCAGAGGCTGTTGGGGGCCTGCATTGTGGAGGACATGAAGGCCATCGGCATTGCCGACGCCCGGATGGACGCGGACGGCTATGTCTACGGCTCCGTCCCCGGCACCGCCGAGGGCCCTGTCATCGGCCTGATTGCCCACATGGACACCGCCCCCGACTGCTCCGGCAAGGACATCAAGCCCCGCATCGTGGACTACAAGGGCGGGGACCTGGTGCTGAACGAGGCGGAAAAGGTGGTCATGAAGGTCAAAGACTTCCCCAGCCTGACCTGGAACGAGGGCAAGCATCTGATCGTCACCGACGGCACCACCCTGCTGGGGGCCGACGACAAGGCGGGCATTGCGGAGATTCTCACTGCCGTGGAGGAGCTGCTGGCCGAGGGCGGCCCCCGTGTCCCGCTCCGCATCGGCTTTACCCCCGACGAGGAGATTGGCCGGGGCGCGGACCGCTTTGACGTGAAGGGCTTCGGCGCAGACTTCGCCTACACCGCCGACGGCGGCACTCTGGGAGAGCTGGAATATGAAAACTTCAACGCCGCTGCGGCAACGGTGGTGTGCAAGGGCGTATCCATCCATCCAGGCAGCGCAAAGGGCCGGATGATCAACGCCATGCAGGTGGCCGTGGACTTCCACTCCATGCTGCCCACCCAGGAGCGGCCCGAATACACCGAGGGCTACGAGGGCTTCTCCATGCTCCACGGCATGGAGGGCGACGTGGAATCCGCCACCCTGCGCTACATCATCCGGGACCATGACCGCTTCAAGTTCGAGCAGAAGAAGTCCCGCTTCCAGAGCATCGCGGCCTATCTCAACGAGCGCTACGGCGAAGGCACCGTCACCGTCCAGCTCAAGGACAGCTACTACAACATGAAGGAAAAGATTCTGCCCGTGATGCACGTGGTGGAGCGGGCCGAGGCCGCCATGCGCGCCGCCGGGATGAACCCGGTGACCGTCCCCATCCGGGGCGGCACCGACGGCGCCCGGCTCAGCTTCGAGGGCCTGCCCTGCCCGAACCTCTGCACCGGCGGCGAGAACTACCACGGCCGCTATGAGTACATCCCCGTGGAGGACATGGAGCGCTGCGTGGAGATGCTCAAGCACATCGCAAAGCCGTGAAGCACCTGGCCCCTTCAATTTTTCGCGCCTTCGCCTGCGCGGGCGGAAGCTGCCCGGATAGCTGCTGCCGGGCGGGCTGGGAGATCATCCCGGACGAAGAAACCCTGAAGCTGTACGAAACGCTCCCCGGAGAAGCCGGGGAGCGCATCCATGCCGGGATCGTTCTGCCAAAAGCCTTCCCCTTGAGGGGAAGGTGGCATCTGGCGTCTCACGGAAGCCCGATGACGGATGAGGTGGACTCCCAAACCTCAGAACCGATCGAGCCCCTCCTGCGTCAAAACGAGCATCGCGTCTGCGTCCTGTTGGACCCGGATGGGCTTTGCCATGTGCAAAAGCATTTCGGCCACGAGGCCCTTTGCCGGGTCTGCCGGGAGTACCCCCGCTTTCACCGGGAGTTCGGCAATCTCACAGAGCACGGCATCAGTCTGAGCTGCCCCACTGCCTACGCCCTGGCGATCCAGGCTCCCCTGCAATGGGAGACCTGGGAGGACGAAGCCCCGGTGGTCCCCAACGACCTGGCCCCGGACGCCTATCTCCGCCTGCGCCGGGGCCGAGAACTGGCCCTGGACCTGCTGAGCCGGGAGAACCTGCCCCTCTGGAAGCGGATTGCCCTGGTCCGCCGCCTGGCGGCAGCCATGCAAAACGCCCCGGAGCAGCTTGTCCGCCACGACTACGCCCTTCGGCTGCGGCGGTGGGGATTAGGGATCAAGGAGCAGGGAGCAGGGAGCAAGGCGCGTAGGGGGCGGCGTCCTCGACGCCCCGTGGGTATCCGAACGCAGAATTTAGGGATCAGGGGGCGTAGGGACGGCACCCTGCCGTCCGCACGTCACACTATAGGGGCGGTCACTTTCCACCCGGCGTTTGCGTTGGCGCACCTGGCGGAACGCTTTGCTGGGTTGGAAATTCTTTCCCCGGCCTGGTGGGAGAAGCTGGAGCGGTTTCGGACACTGCTGCGGAACGGGGCGGGCGCACACTTAAGTGACGGCCCAAATATGCAAGCCGAGACGCAGCATATTTGGCTGCCGGAACTTATGCAGAGTAGTGCGCCCCTACAGACGGATCAGCCCGAGATCTACGCCAGGTATCTGGCCTACAGTCTCTACAAATACTGGCTGGACGCCCTGGACGACGGCGACTTGATTGGCCGGGTAGAGCGAAGCATCTCCATGACCCTCCTGGGCCTTGCCATGGACCATGCCTTCCCCGACGAAGGCCCGCATTTGCAGCGGATCAGCCGGGAAATCGAACACTGTGAGGAAAACCTGGGCGCCCTGCTATCGCGATAGAAAAATCCCCCCGGAAGCTTCCGGGGGGATTTTTATAGATTGAATTACTTGCGGGTGAACTCCATGGGCAGCATTGCTTCGTACATCTCGCTGTTGTCGATTTCCTCACCGTGGATTTCGTTCAGGATCAGCTTGTCGCCGGAAACCTCAACGGCCATATACTTGTCGGGATCAACGGTCTCGCCATCTTCGACAATGTAGAGCTTGCCATCCGTATAACGCCACTGGCCGTTCAACTGAGCGTCCTCGATGCCCCCCATCATGTCTTCGGGGTTGATCTGCGTCATCAACTGCTCCTTAATGTCCTCCAAGCTCTTGCCTTCTTGCTCCAGTTCCTTCATGAACTCCTCTTCGGTCTTGCCGGACATGCTGATCACCATGGGGACCATAGCGTCAACCAGAGCGGGGACCATGGCCTCCATAGCGGCCTTGGCAGACTCTTCGTCCATGCCAAAGGTGACAGTTCCGTCGGCACGCAGCTCCAGGTTAATATCCATGCTAATGCCTTTGAAAGCACTCATCATGGCCTCGCCCATCTCGCCGAGCTGCGCCAATTCCTCACCGCTGGCTTCCATCAGCTTATCGAAGTCCAGGGAAGCAACCCAAGTTCCAGCAAGGGCAGTGTCAACCGCGGGATCGCCAATGGCAGCAAAGGCGTCGCCCGCATTGGGGTCTGCCTGTGCGCTGGTGGTATCTTCGTCAATGGGAGCCTCAGTAGTGGCCTCAGTGGGAGTCTCCGTGGTAGCCTCAGTGGTGTGCGCCGCTGTGGCGGGAGCCTCGGTGGTGGTCTCCTTGACAGGTGCTTTTTCAGTTGTAGCAGTCTTGCTTTCTCCAAAGGGGTCTTTCTTTTCGCCGGAATCGGAGCAGGCAGTCATAGAGACAGCCAGTGCCAGGGCCAGCACAAGGGCAAGCATCTTCTTCATTGTATTCATGATCTTGTATTCCTTTCTACGTCAGATGATATTTCGGGAGCACCCGAAAATTGGCCCCATTATACACCATAATCCGCCGTCGGTCAAGTGGCGTTTTAATAAAATTTTAATATTTTTTCGCAATCCACACTTTGCGGCAAACGGTTGCCGCTGGCCGACGGATTTTTGTACCGGTTTTCGAGTAACCTCCTAATATTTGGTATATCTGCCCCTCTCCCCGGGCATACTCCGATCGGAGGTGTATGACCATGAAATGGAACCAACTAAAGAAAAAGCTGTCCGGCGACAAGGGCTACTACCTGGCTCTGGCCGTCTGCACAGCGGCGGTCGCCGTATCCGGCTGGCTCTTTGTACAAAGCCTGCGGGAAGAAGACGCTGATCCCCAGACGCCTGACGCGGTACAGGCGGCTGTGCTCCCCACTTTGCCCGGGTTTATTGGGAACAACCGGTCTGAGGCGGAATCCCCGGTCCAGCCGGTAAAGCCCAACCACCCCGTAGTCCCCGTAACGCCGGAAACAGAGGCAGCCCCGGAGCCCGAGGTCACGACACAGAAACCCGAGGCTCCGCAAAAGGCCACCCTTCTGCGTCCGGTGGAGGGCAGCGTGATTCAGGGCTACAGCATGGACAAGCTGGCCTTCAACCCCACCACCCGGGACTGGCGCACCCATGCGGGCATGGACTTGGCCGCCCCGGAGGGCAGCCAGGTGGTTTCCGTGGCCGATGGAACCGTTTTGACCGTCTATGACGACGACATGCTGGGCAGAACCGTGACCATTGAGCATGCGGGAGGCTGCGTGACCCACTATGCCAATCTGGCAGAGGACGTCCAGGTGCTGGCCGGAGACCATGTAGCTGCCGGGCAGGCCATCGGGACTGTGGGAAGAACAGCCCTGGGCGAGATTGGCAGCGAATCCCACCTGCACTTCGCGGTATATAGAAACAATGTCCCCCAGGACCCGGAAGCCTTCCTGGCGGGGTAACTGTTCGGCTGCACCGTAGGGGCGCACAGTGTGCGCCTTTCCGGCGGGCGGCCGATGACTGTCCCTACGGCTAAACGGTGGAAAAAATCGCGGCAGTTTCATAGGAAACTGCCGCGGCCTTTTCTCGAATGTGATTACATGTACTTTTTCAGGGTCTCGGGGACTGTCTGGGAGTCTACCCGAGCCGTCATGGTGAAGTGTATGCCGTTCTCCTGGCCAAAGCGTTCACACCAGGCGCAGAAGTCGGTCAAAACTGCCACGTCGTCAGTGCCAACCAGGCGGTGGACGCTCTTGAGATAGACGCGGGTAATGTCAAAGTTACCGGCATGGAGACCGGAAATGAAGGCCTTGAGGGAGGCCAGACCTTCAAGCTGATAGGCTTGATACTCGATCAGGCGGACCTGGTGGTTCAGGTCGTAACGTAATGTGGTTTTGAGTTCAATGCAGACCAGGCTTCCCTGCTCCTTTTCGACTGTTTCGTTGATTTCTGCCACCATTTGTTGGGTTTTGCCGGTGCCGCTGGGGCCGGCGATAAGCTTAACCATTGGAAATCCTCTCCTTTTTATTATGTTTGCCGATCCCGTTCCCGGGCAGGCCCTTGCCTGCCGGGAGTTAACGGGATCACGGTTTCTTTTCGTAGCCTGGCTTGCCCAGGAGCTGGAACATGTTGCGCTTATAGAACTCGACGCCGGGCTGGTTGAAGGGGTTGACCCCCAGCATATAGGCGGAAATGCCGCAGCTCAGCTCGAAGAAGAAGAACAGCTCGCCCAGGGTGCGGTCGCAGACCTCGTCGGCCTGCACCAGAATGACCGGCACGCCGCCGTCCACGTGGGCGGCCAGGGTGCCCTGGAAGGCCTGCTCCTCCACGAAGTCCAGGCTCTTGCCCTCCAGATAGTTCAGACCGTCCAGATTCTTCCAGTCCATCTCGATCATGGTGCGCTTGCGGGGCGGGACGAAGCGGACGACCGTCTCGAAGATGTTGCGCTCGCCCTGCTGGATCATCTGACCCAGGGAGTGGAGGTCGGCGGTAAACTCGGCGGTGACGGGGAAGATGCCCTTGCCGTCCTTGCCCTCAGACTCTCCGAAGAGCTGCTGCCACCAGCCGCCGAAGAGACGGGCGGAGGGCTCCCAGTTGCAGAGAATCTCCAGCTTCTTGCCGTTGCGGTAGAGCAGGTTGCGGGCCGCCGCATAGAGCCAGGCAGGATTCTCAAAAGAGAAGTCCGCCATATCCCGCTGGGCCGCAGCCGCACCGAACATCAGCTCGGTAATGTCCATCCCGGCCACTGCCAGGGGCAACAGGCCCACCGCAGTCAGCACGGAGTAGCGCCCGCCCACGTCGGGGGGGATCACAAAGCTCTCGTAGCCCTCCTCTGTGGCAATCTGCCGCAGGGCGCCCTTGGCCGGGTCGGTGGTGACGAAAATCCGCTTCTTGGCCTCGTCAGCTCCGTACTTCCGCTCCAGCATCCATTTCAAAGCGCGGGTGGCAATGGCGGGCTCGGTGGTAGTGCCGGACTTGGAAATAATGTTGATGGAAAAGTCCTTCCCCTCCAGCAGGGCGCACAGCTCCTGCCAAGCCCGAGTGGACAGGTTGTTGCCGGCAAAGAAGATTTGGGGGTCCTTGCCCCGGAGATTGTGGTTCTGACCCTTCACCAGCTCGATAGCAGCCCGAGGCCCCAGATAGGAACCGCCGATGCCCACCACCACAAATACCTCGGAGTGCTCCCGGATGCGCTTGGCGGCCAGGACAATGCGCCGCATTTCGTCCGTTGCCTCAAAGGTTGGCAGGTCCAGCCAGCCCAGGAAATCCGAGCCGGGACCCTTTCGTTCTATCAGAGTTTTATGGGCGTCAAAAACTTCCTTTTCGAGGCCCAGCAGATCATTCAGGGAGCATTCTCCCCAGACATTGGAAATATCAACGTTGATCACATGAGTCACCTCACACTTGTTATTTCTCTGCTTTTATATCATAACCGATTTTGTGCCGGAAAACAATGGGGAATTTCAGGAAAACTGTTAATTTTTTCGCATGCCGGTTTTGGGAACGTTTCAGAATTAAATTTTGAAAAACCTTGACTTCCAGCGGCGTTTTTTGTATAGTATAGGCGGAAAATGTCACGGACAGAGTCTATCGACTGATCTATTCTTTTTTATAAGTTGGTTACTTCATAACCGAAATGCGTTTTTCACGCAGACTTGTGAAACGGTCAATAAGAGCAGTAAAAGTATTGATTGCTGTATAGGCTCTCATATCCGCCGATCCCATGCTGACCCCCGCCCGGGGCTTGGCTTATCCGGTGCTTGACCCTTCACAGGCTGCGGCCTGTGATTTTTTGTTATTTGGGGGTGTCCCACATGAATGATTTACCCGTTCAACTCGACCAATCCCGCGCCCCAATCTACGAGGCGCTGCAGACCTTCCGCCAGATGCGGGTGGTCCCCTTTGACGTGCCCGGCCACAAGCACGGCCGAGGCAATCCCGAAATGACGGCCTTTCTGGGGGAAAAATGCGTCACCATCGACGTCAACTCCATGAAGCCGCTGGACAACCTCTGCCACCCGGTCTCCGTCATCAAGGAGGCGGAGGAGCTGGCCGCCGACGCCTTCGGCGCGGCCCACGCCTTCCTGATGGTGGGCGGCACCACCTCCTCCGTCCAGACCATGGTGCTGGCCACCTGCAAGCGGGGCGACAAGATCATCCTGCCCCGGAACGTCCACCGCTCCGTCATCAACGCCCTGGTCCTCTGCGGCGCGGTGCCGGTCTACGTGAACCCCGAGGTGGACGACCGGCTGGGCATCTCCCTGGGCATGCGCCGGGAGCAGGTCTTCAAGGCCATCCGGGAGAACCCGGACGCCGTGGCCGTGCTGGTGAACAACCCCACCTACTACGGCATCTGCTCCGACCTCAAATCCATCGTCCGCATGGCCCACGACGCGGGCATGTACTGCCTGGCGGACGAGGCCCACGGCACGCACTTCTACTTCGGCGCGGGCATGCCCACCTCCGCCATGGAGGCCGGGGCCGATATGGCCGCCGTGTCCATGCACAAGTCCGGCGGCAGCCTGACCCAGTCCTCCTTCCTGCTCACCGGCCCCCGGATGAACCCCGGCCACGTGCGGCAGATCATCAACCTGACCCAGACCACCTCCGGCTCCTATCTGCTCATGTCCTCCCTGGACATTTCCCGCCGGATGCTGGCCCTGCGGGGCCGGGAGATCTTCGCCAAGGTGACCACCATGGCCGACTACGCCCGCGAGGAGGTCAACGCCATCGGCGGCTACTACGCCTTCGGCAAGGAGCTGGTCAACGGCGACTCCATCTTCGACTTCGACCCCACCAAGCTCTCCATCCACACCCGGGACATCGGCCTGGCGGGCATCGAGGTCTACGACATCCTGCGCGACGAATACGACATCCAGATCGAGTTCGGCGACATCGGCAACATCCTGGCCTACCTCTCCATCGGCGACCGGCCCCAGGAGCTGGAGCGCCTGGTCTCCGCCCTGGCGGAGATCCGCCGCCGCTACCAGCGCGACGGTTCCGGCCTGCTTGATACCGAGTACCTGGACCCCGAGGTGGTTGCCACCCCGCAGGAGGCCTTCTACGCCCCGAAGAAATCCCTGCCGCTCGACGAGACGGAGGGCTGCGTCTGCAGCGAGTTCGTCATGTGCTACCCTCCCGGCATCCCCATCCTGGCCCCCGGCGAGCGCATCACCCGGGACATTCTGGACTATATCAAGTTCGCCAAGGAAAAAGGCTGCTCCATGACCGGCCCCGAGGACCCGGATATTTTGAGATTGAATGTGTTAGCGTAACTGTGGAACACAGGGTGGAACACAGGGTGGAACACAGGGTGGAACACAGGGGACGGTTCTCTGTGTTCACCTGAAAAGCTATTTCTAAACTTGATAGCAGTTCTCTAACACAGAGAACCGTCCCCTGTGTTGCGTTCACCTGAAAAGCTATTTCTAAACTTAATAACAGTTCTCTAACACAGCGAACCGTCCCCTGTGTTGCGGAACCGTGTTGCGGCGAGGTGAGCTCCTATGCCCAGGCAAGCCAGAAAACGTGCGGAAAGCGGAATCTATCATGTTATGCTGCGCGGAATCAACCATCAGCAGATTTTCATGGATCGGGAGGACAACAAAAGATTTCTCCTGACTATCAGACAATACAAACCTGTCTGCAGTTACAAGATTTTGGCCTACTGCTTGATGGACAATCACATTCATATCCTGCTCCGAGAAGGTACTGAACCGCTGGAACAGGTTTTTAAGCGGATTTGAAGCAGCTTCGTTTATTGGTACAACGCAAGGTATCAGCGAACCGGGCATCTGTTTCAAGACCGGTTCAAAAGTGAGCCCGTGGAAGACGACGCCTATCTGTTGACTGTGATCCGATACATCCATCAAAACCCGGTCAAGGCCGGACTTTGCCAAACACCCGAGGAATATCCCTATTCCAGCTGGCGCGAATACTTGGGAAAGCCTTGGCTGACAGATGTTGACGAGACCTTCAAGCTGATTGAGTTGGATGATCTGCTTGCATTTCATCGGATACTCGGTGAGGAAGAATGCCTGGAGGAGCCTCCTCGTCCAGCAGCGCACGTAACGGATGTCCAGGCAGTTCGTTTGATGGAACAGCTCACAGGATGTAAAAACGCATCAGAGTTTCAACGGCTGAACCCTGCAGCAAGAGACAGGGCAATTCTCGCCTTGCGTGACAATCATCTTTCCATTCGCCAAATCTCCCGGCTGACCGGCTCCAGCATGATGGTCGTTCGGAATGCCAGAGGATAGGGAGGATAGGGAACACAGGGGACGGTTCTCTGTGTCCACGGTAGTCTTTTGAAATTAAGCAGCGACAGCAGGACACAGAGAACCGTCCCCTGTGTTATATTGCCTGTTACCTAACCCGGCAATCCGCACTGGCAACCAGCATCTCCTATTGCCTGTTGCCTGTTGCCTCAACTCAAGAGGAGCTAACTGCTATGGAACTTTGGTTCAGTGAATTTCACGCGCCGGATGTGAAGCATTCCATTCGCATCAACCGGCATTTGTATTCCCATCAGACGGATTATCAGCGCATCGACATTTTTGAGACCCCCGAATACGGGCGGGTGCTGGCGCTGGATGGGAACGTCCAGCTTACGGAGCGGGACGAGTTCATCTACAACGAGATGATTACCCACGTTCCCATGGCCGTCCACCCCGGCATCAAGGACGTGCTGGTCATCGGCGCGGGCGACGGCGGCGTGGTCAAGGAGCTGGCCCGCTACGAGCGGATCGAGCGCATCGACCTGGTGGAGATGGACCCCGAGGTCATCAAGGCCTGCCGGGCCTATCTGCCCGAGAACGCCTCCCGTCTGGACGACCGCCGGGTCCACATCTACTACGACAACGCCCTGCGCTTCATCCGCCGCTGCACCGAGCAGTACGACCTGATCATCGTGGACTCCACCGACCCCTTCGGTCCCTCCGAGGGCTACTTCACCCGGGAGTTCTACGGCATCTGCTACAACGCCCTGCGGGAGGACGGCATCATGGTCAACCAGCAGGGCAGCCCCTTCTACCAGCACGACGCCGAGGCCATGCAGCGCTCCCACCAGCGCATCGTCCACACCTTCCCCATCTCCCGCGTCTACCAGGCCCACATCCCCACCTATGCGGCGGGCTACTGGACCTTCGGTTTTGCGTCGAAAAAATACCACCCCGTGGACGATTTGGACGCGGAGGGCTGGAACAAGCTGAACCTGCAAACCAAATACTACACCACCCGCCTGCACGTGGGTGCCTTCTGCCTGCCCGCCTTCCTGGAAAAGCTTTTGAAGGAGGTAGAGGGATGAAGCAGAACGTAGAAACCTTCATCGGCTGTGACGCCCCTTTCGATGAGGCAAAGATCGTCCTCTTCGGTGCGCCCTTCGATTCCACCACCTCCTTCCGACCCGGGGCCCGCTTCGGCTCCGCCGCCATGCGGCATGAGAGCTTCGGGATCGAGACCTGGAGCCCCTATCAGCAAAAGGAGCTGACGGATTACGCCGTCTTCGACAGCGGAGACCTGGAGCTCTGCTTCGGCTCCGCGGAGATGGCCCTGGCCGACATTGAGGCGCGGGCGAAGGAAATTCTGGACGCCGGGAAGCTGCCCCTGCTGCTTGGGGGCGAGCATCTGGTCACCCTGGGCAGCCTGCGAGCCGTGGCAAAAAAGTACCCCGACCTGCACATCATCCACTTCGACGCCCACGCTGACCTGCGGGACGACTACCTGGGCGCACAGCTTAGTCACGCCTGCGTGATCCGCCGCTGCCATGACATTTTAGGCGACGGGAGAATCCACCAGTTCTGCATCCGCAGCGGCGACAAAGCAGAATTTGAATTTGCCAAAGGCCACACGGAAATGCACCCCTTCTCCTTTGACGGCCTGGCCGAATGCTGTGAAAAACTGGCCGCTGCGAACGTCCCGATCTACTTCACCATCGACCTGGACTGCCTGGACCCGGCCTGCTTCCCCGGCACCGGCACCCCCGAGGCCGGCGGCGTCACCTTCCCCCAGCTTCTGGACGCCATTCTGACGGTTGCGAAAACCAACGTGGTGGCCGCCGACGTCAACGAGCTGGCCCCCATGCTGGACCCCAGCGGCGTAAGCACTGCGATGGCCTGTAAGGTCCTGCGGGAGCTGCTGTTGGCACTGCTATAAGCACCATATTACCGAAAGGAGCATCTTTTTTATTTTGGTATCCAAAGGATTTGCAAGTTTTATACGAGTGATCGGCTGCCTGGTGGCAGCCATACAGATCATCGCCACCATTCACACTGCGGAGTATTCCTACGATTCCAACACCTGGGGCACCTTGGCCTCCCTTGCATCGGCCTTCGTGACGCTCGCGCTGGCCTTCTCCTATGCCAAGCTGATCGACACGACTCTGGCGAACGTGGAGGATATCCGGTGGATGAAAGAAAGTCTGGAAAAGCAGGTCACCTCCCAGCAGAAGCAGGTTTCGGTCCAGCCGATCCCGGACCCGGAACGGCCCGGTCACGTGACCTGCCCCTGCTGCAGAGAGAGCCAACAAGATGGCCGGGTCCGCTGCCTGAACTGCGGCATCCCCTTTGTAACCTATAAATCGTCTATCATGTAGGAGGTATTTCAAATGAGCAGAGTTTTAGTCATCGGCTGCGGCGGCGTCGCCAACGTGGCCATTCGCAAGTGCTGCATGCTGCCGGAGGTCTTCACCGAGCTGTGCATCGCCAGCCGCACCAAGTCCAAGTGCGACGCGCTGGCCGCCGAGCTGAAGGGCAAGACCACCACCAAAATCACCACCGCCCAGGTCAACGCGGACAGCGTGGAGGAGCTTTGCGCCCTCATCCAGTCCTACAAGCCCGACCTGGTCATGAACATCGCCCTGCCCTATCAGGACCTGACCATCATGGAGGCCTGCCTTGCCTGCAAGGTCAACTATATGGACACGGCCAACTACGAGCCCGAGGACACCGACGATCCCGAATGGCGCAAGGTCTACGAAAAGCGCTGCAAGGAGCAGGGCTTCTCCGCCTACTTTGACTACTCCTGGCAGTGGGCCTACCGCAAGCGCTTCGAGAAGGCCGGCCTCACCGCCCTGCTGGGCTGCGGCTTCGACCCCGGCGTGACCCAGGCCTACTGCGCCTACGCCAAGAAGCATGAGTTCGACGAGATCGACACCATCGACATCCTGGACTGCAACGGCGGCGACCACGGCTACGCCTTCGCCACCAACTTCAACCCCGAGGTCAACCTGCGGGAGGTCTCCGCGCCCGGCTCCTACTGGGAGGACGGCCACTGGGTCGAGATCCCCGCCATGAGCATCAAGCGGGAGTACAACTTCGACCAGGTGGGCGACAAGGATATGTACCTGCTCCACCATGAGGAGATCGAGTCCCTGGCCCAGAACATCCCCGAGGTCAAGCGCATCCGCTTCTTCATGACCTTCGGCCAGAGCTATCTGACCCACATGAAGTGCCTGGAAAACGTGGGCATGCTCTCCACCACCCCGATCAAGTTTGAGGGTAAGGAGATCGTCCCCATCAAGTTCCTGAAGGCCCTGCTGCCCGATCCCGCCAGCCTCGGCCCCCGCACCCACGGCAAGACCAACATCGGCTGCATCTTCACCGGCAGCAAGGACGGCAAGGAGAAGACCTACTATATCTACAACGTCTGCGACCACCAGGAATGCTACAAGGAAGTCGGCTCCCAGGCCATCTCCTACACCACCGGCGTTCCCGCTATGTGCGGCGCGATGATGATGCTCACCGGCAAGTGGACCACCCCCGGCGTTCACACCGTGGAGGAGTTCGACCCCGATCCCTTCCTGGCCGCCCTCGACCAGTACGGCCTGCCCAAGTCCGAGTCCCATGACCCGGCCCTGGTCCCCTGATGGCGGACCTGCGCGCACCCTTCGCCGCTCTGCGTGGCAAGACACCCGAAGAGGTCTTCGGGTGTCTTGCCACGCCCTGTTACATTCTGGATGAGGCTGCCCTGCGGCGAAACGGGGAGATTTTGGCCGGGGTGGCCACCCGTACGGGCTGCCGCTGGCTTCTGGCCCAAAAAGCCTTTTCCAACTACGACTGCTATCCCGTCCTGGCCCCCTATCTGGCCGGGACAGAGGCCAGCGGCCTCTATGAAGCCCGGCTGGGCTTCGAGACCCTGCCGGAGAAGGAGGTCCACGTCTTCTGCGGGGCCTACCGAGAGCAGGACTTCGACGAGCTGCTGGGCTATGCAGGTCACATTGTCTTCAACTCTCCGGCCCAGCTTGCCAAATTCGGCCCCCGGGCCAAGGCGGCAGGCAAGAGTCTGGGCCTGCGGATCAACCCGGAGAAATCCACCCAGGAGGGCCACGCCATCTACGACCCCTGCGCGCCGGGCTCCCGTCTGGGCACCACCCGCGCCCAGTGGGACAAGCAAATGACCCCGGAGCTGGTCGCCCTGCTGGACGGTCTGCACTTCCACACCCTCTGCGAGCAGGATTCCGACGCCCTGGAGGTGACCTTAGAGGCCGTGGCGGAGAAGTTCGGGGACGTGCTGCCCCGGATGCAATGGCTCAACATGGGCGGCGGCCACCACGTCACCCGCCCGGACTACGATATNNCCGCCTGCCACATGCCGGACGTGATTGAGATGCCGTATCAGCCGCCGGTGTACGGGGCGGTAGAGAACACAGGGGACGGTTCTCTGTGTTCCACGAACCCGGGTTCTGATTTGCAAAACTGCTGCACAACACAGAGAACCGTCCCCTGTGTTACGCCCGAGGCAGAAGCCTCCCAGGACTGTCATTCTGAGCGCAGCGAAGAATCCGTTCCCTCTGCGTCAAAGAATACGGATCCTTCGACTCCGCTGCGCTCCGCTCAGGATGACAGAGCGAACGTCTATCGCCTCGGCGGGCCCTCCTGCCTGTCCGGGGACGTGATCGGGGACTACTGCTTCGACCACCCCTTGCAAGAAGGCGACCTGGTCCTCTTCGGGGACCTGGCGATCTACTCCACCTGCAAGAACAACACCTTCAACGGCATGCCCCTGCCGGATATCTGGCGGCGCACCGAAGACGGCCACCTCGAAAAGCTGACCGACTTCGGGTACCGGGATTTCAAATATCGGCTGGGACGATAGCAGACACAGGGGACGGTTCTCTGTGTTATGCGGAAGCTTTCAAAAATAATAAATGTTTCGTGAGGACACAGAGAACCGTCCCCTGTGTCCCGAAGGAGTACCGCTATGACCAACATCCCTGTGAAACGCCTGCGCGAGGGCGCCGTCCTCCCGGCCTACGCCACGGCGCAGTCCGCCGGGGCGGATCTGTACGCATGCCTGGACGCGCCCGTGGAGATCGGCCCCCAGGAAATGAAAATGATCCCCCTGGGCTTTGCCATGGCGATTCCTGCCGGGTGGGTGGGGCTGATCTTCGCCCGCTCCGGCCTGGCCTCCAAGCGGGACCTGGCCCCGGCCAACAAGGTGGGCGTGATCGACGCCGACTACCGGGGCGAATGGTTTATCCCCCTCCACAACCACGGCACGGAACGCCGCACCGTGGAGCCCGGCGAACGCATCGCCCAGCTCGTCCTCGTCCCCTGCATGACGGCCGCCTTTTTCGAGGTGGACAGCCTCGACGAAACGGCACGCGGCGCGGGCGGGTTTGGGTCCACGGGGACCAGTTGAGAATGGAGAATGGAGAATTGAGAGTTTTCGGAGTTTTTCAAATTGCAATTTGAAAAACACAATCATTCTCAATTCTCAACTCTCAATTCTCAATTCATCAAAAGGAGACTGCCATGTTCTTACCAATCTGCAAAAAAGACATGAAAAAGCGCGGCTGGGAGCAGTGCGACTTCGTCTACGTGATCGGCGACGCCTACGTGGACCATCCCTCCTTCGGCCACGCGATCATCTCCCGCATCCTGGAACATGCGGGCTACAAGGTGGGCATCATCGCCCAGCCCGACTGGAAGGACCCGGCGTCCATCGACGCCCTGGGGCGGCCCCGGCTGGGCTTTTTGGTCATGGGCGGCAACATGGACTCCATGGTGAACCACTACTCCGTCTTCAAGCACCACCGGAAGACGGACGCCTACACCCCCGGCGGGGTCACGGGCAAGCGGCCCGACTACGCCACCGTCGTCTACTGCAATCTGATCCGCCAGACCTACAAGGACGTGCCGATCATCATCGGCGGCATGGAGGCCAGCCTCCGCCGCCTGGCGCACTACGACTACTGGTCCGACAAGATGAAGCGCTCCATCCTTCTGGATTCCCAGGCGGACCTGCTGCTCTACGGCATGGGCGAGCGCTCCATCGTGGAGGTGGCGGACGCGCTGAACGCGGGCCTGTCCGTCCACGATCTGACCTTCCTGGACGGGACGGTCTACCGCTCCAAAACCACCGACCAGGTGGTGGACGGGATCACCCTGCCGGACTGGGAGACCGTCAAGGCCGACAAGGCCGCCTACGCCCGCTCCTTCTACACCCAGTATATCAACACCGACCCCTTCACGGCCAAGCCCCTGATCGAGCCCTACGGGCGGGAGTTCGTGATCCAGAACCCGCCCCAGAAGCCCCTGACCGAGGAGGAAATGGACCTCACCTACGACCTGCCCTACGAAAACACCTACCACCCCAGCTATGAGAAGCTGGGCGGCGTTCCGGCCATCAAGGAGATCAAGTTCTCCCTGACCTCCAACCGGGGCTGCTTCGGCGGCTGCTCCTTCTGCGCCATCACCTTCCACCAGGGCCGGATCATCCAGACCCGGAGCCACGACTCCATCCTGCGGGAGGCCGAGCGCATGACGAAGGACCCGGACTTCAAGGGCTACATCCACGACGTGGGCGGCCCCACGGCCAACTTCCGCCTGCCCGCCTGCGAAAAGCAGCTCACCAAGGGCGTCTGCGCGGGCAAGCAGTGCCTCTTCCCCAGGCCCTGCCGGAACCTGCGGGCGGACCATTCGGATTACGTCAACCTGCTTCGCAAGGTCCGCGCCATGCCGGGCGTGAAGAAGGTCTTTATCCGCAGCGGCATCCGCTTCGACTATCTGCTGGCGGACAAGGACGACACCTTCTTCCGGGAGCTGGTCAAGTACCACGTCTCCGGCCAGCTTCGGGTGGCCCCGGAGCACGTCAGCGACCACGTTCTGGACCTGATGGGCAAGCCCCGGAACGCGGTCTACGAGCGCTTTGTGGAGAAGTACAAGAAGCTCTGCGCGCAGATGGGGCTGGAGCAGTACGTGGTGCCCTATCTGATGTCCTCCCATCCCGGCTCCCGGCTGGAGGACGCGATCGCCCTGGCCGAGCACGTCCGGGACATGGGCTATATGCCGGAGCAGGTCCAGGACTTCTATCCCACGCCCTCCACCATCTCCACGGTGATGTACTACACCGGCCTGGACCCCCGCACCATGGAGCCGGTCTACGTGGCCAAGGACCCCCACGAAAAGGCCATGCAGCGGGCGCTGATCCAGTACCGGGACCCCAAGAACTACAACCTGGTACACGAGGCTCTGACCCTGTGTCACCGGGAGGACCTGATCGGAATGGGACCCAAGTGCCTGATCCATCCCCGGAAAAACGCTGCGCCGAAACAGCAGACACGCAAAGGAAAGCGATAAAAAAGGCGGAAGTAAGAAGCAGAATGGATTATGCTTCTTACTTCTGCTGTATTAATTCAGTAGCCCCGGTTGACAAGCGACGAATTGTGCAAAACAGAGAAATAACGGCGCATTTCAAGGGGCAAGCGAACGAAGAGTGTGGAAAACTTTCGGCATTCTGACGAAAACATACACTACCCCCACTGAGCCACAAGCGCAAGTGCGTTTCCGGTGAAAGCCGCCTTGATTGCGTCGAAGAATCCGACGCCGTGTTTGTATGCCGTGTTGGTGTAGCTCATGATATCCGCGTATTCCTCCGCGCCGCGCTTGGTGCGGAAGCAGCCAGAGACAAGGCTTTGCGGGCTGGACAAGCTAGGGAAAAACCATAGGACAAGCGGAACAAGACCTTCGGAATTGAGAATCGAGAAGGGCGAATTGAGAATTCAACGTTAGGGACGGCCCTAACTTTACGTTGCTGACGTGCGTGGTCCAGAGTTCTGTGTTCCCGGCGGGTACGAACCCCGAATCGTGTAGCACGGGCCCTAGCTTCGCGTCGTTGCCCGCCGTTTGCGAAGCAAACAATCGTTTGCGTCAGCAAACGATCCAACCCGGTTCGTTGTCGCAACCTGGCAGGATTTGCCTGCGGCAAATTGCATTCGTTCCGAATGCAGGTCGGCAGATTGCCGACGCTGCGGCAAGAATGGGAAACGTCCGGTAGCGGCGCACAGTGTGCGCCACTAGAAAGCGGACGACAGGGAGCCGTCCCTACAGCGGATACGAACTCCAAATCGTGTAGCGCGGGCCCTAGCTTCGCGTCGTTGCCCGCCTTTTGCGAAGCAAACAATCGTATGCGTCAGCAAACGATCCAGCCCGGTTCGTTGTCGGAACCTGGCTGGATTTGCCTGCGGCAAATTGCATTCGTTCCGAATGCCGGTCGGCAGATTGCCGACGCTGCGGCGGGAATGGGAAACATCCGGTAGCGGCGCAAAGTGTGCGCCACGGGGAACGCAGACGGCAGGGTGCCGTCCCTACAACTCGGGTGACGAATGCGGAACCCTGCCCCCTAAACCCGTAGCGCTACCTAAATGCGCCGCTACAGAAAACTCTGAACCGGCAATTGCCTATCCCGCTCTGAGCATCTTCCCGCGATGGGAGCTGATTGTGTGCTCCGGGAGCTTGTGTAGGCCCAGCATCAGCAGGGCCGCAAAGGAGAAGCCCAGGACGTAGAGGGCCAGGAACACCGGATACGGGAGCCTGAGATAGATTTGGTCCAGAATCACCAGCGAACACGGAAAGCGCGGGCCGATGTAGAACATATTGAAGGTTTCGTCGGTAAAGAGCGGCGCGGCGAGATTCAGCCCCAGAGCAATGCACACCAGGACACAGAACACGCACACAGCGCGCAGATAATACGGCAGGGTCAACTTCCCTTCCCGGCAAAGTCGCATCCCCAGGTAGAAGCCGAGGACCACCTGCGTCCCGTGGTGGACCATGGTCTGGATATCGATGCCGATGGTTCGGACAAACACGTCGTTCGGGTAAATGAACACCACCAGCCCCGCAAAAAGAGAGAAGATGGCAAGGAACATCCTCGCCGCGTCCCGCACCCGCTCACGTTTTGCCAGAGCGGCGATGGGAAGGATATAAAAGGGCGAGGAGCAGAACTGGAACGGGAATGCGTACCAGGCATAGCGCCAGGTGACCGGGTTCTCGGCAATGGGCTCGGTCCAGCGCATGGCAAACTGGAGCTCCTTGTAGACCTCCAGCACCACGATGACCGCCCAAAAGGTCAACAGAACGCGCCGTTCCTGCCGGGCCGAAGCATGCAGACCGTAATGACACAGCGCCACGGTCCCCACCAGGACGAGGCCGAGAAACAGCAGATGAAACCAGCCGTAATTGTCCGGCGTGGTCATTTCTGCGGAAAGATAATAGATTGCTTTTTCCAAAATATTCAAGGTGTAATCACTCTCAATTTTAATGAATTCCGAAAATATATGATTTGTGGGGATTGACACAGACGGAGTGGCAAGTGCGAGAAATGTGCCGAAGCGGCGCACAGTGTGCGCCACGGAACCCGGTCCGATGTCGCAACCTGGATGGATTTGCCTCCGGCAAATTGCATTCGTTCCGAATGCGGAGCGGGCAATGGCCGTTCCTACGGGGAAGGTGGACGGCAGGGTGCCGTCCCTACAGTGGGTGCGGATGGGGAACAAGCGGACAAGCAATACCCATAAAGGGCACAGGAGTTTGTCCATACACTTGTCACCTGTCACTTGTCACCAGTCCCTTATCGGAACGTTCGGGGCGTCTGGGACGCCGCCCCCTACGCGCCAATTGTCAACTGTCAACTGTCACTTGTCAATTGTCTACGGTGTTTCTTCCAGGAAGTACGTTGCCTCGGAGTCGGCTACGTTCAGGGCGAAGGCCAGAGGGAATTTGGCCAGGGCCTGGCCGACGGTGCGGGCGTCCTCCTCGCCGGAGAAACCCATGTGGTAGCGGATGGCGAAGGCCTCATGGTCGGTGAGCTTCATGTATTTCATCACCATCCAGACGGATTTCTCCCCGTGGCCGAAGGGGAAATCGTCCTCGAAGTTGTAGGTAGCCACCTTCTGCCAGACGCCGCGCTCGTCCTTCACGTTGCGGAAGCCGGGCTTGTAGCAGCCGATCTTGCACAGGTCGTGGAGCAGGGCCACGATGGCGACGCTCTCCTCGGTGTAGTCCTCCCCGGTCAGGCCGTAGACCTGCTGGACCCGGGGCCGGGCCAGGTAGGCCCGCAGGCAGTCGTAGACGTTGAGGCTGTGCTGGCACAGGCCGCCCGCCACGGCGGAATGGTAGCGGGCGCAGGCGGG
>LXOW01332730.1_pt1 | contig 33125 bp, 16 predicted proteins | sample 1368591 | NCBI WGS metagenome assembly LXOW01 (sample SAMN04884650, study PRJNA319009) | bovine gut metagenome | isolation source: Cow rumen | host: Bos taurus | place: Italy: Legnaro (PD) | collected 2014-07-09
AGTTGACAAGCGATTCAGTATGGCGTGACAAGCTAATCAGTATGACTAGGGAATTTTTGACAAGCAATTCAGTATAACCAGCAAAAATCTGTCAAGCGATTTCAGGAAAAGTCAGAGTTAGTTGTTCGATAGTTCTTCGATAGTTGTTCGATAGTTGTTCGATTTTTTATCGAAGAAATAACGGAGAAGTAAGGAGGAAATATCGAACAACGATAGTGCCTGCTACCTGCCTGGCACGGCGCAAGTGCTCTTCAAACACTTGGCAAATACTTGGCAAGTGCTTGGCAAGTGCTTGCCTGAGGCTAAACAGAAACGATACAGAACGAAACAAAACATAGTCAAACTAAACAAAGAATGAAATCATAAAGGCATAACACTCCGCTGGAATGAGCTGCTGCGTATCATGAGCGCCCAACAACGGGTCACAATCACAGCACAGCAGAGTAATGGGCGCATGCTGAACATCCGCAGGAGCACAAGCCCCGAGGGCAAGCTGGCTGAAATCCAAAACGCACTGGAAATATCCCCGAAACCTGTATGCTCAATAAAATTTGTGTGGCCCCAGAAACTGCCACCTGGGGAAGACCCTAACTATGAGCCAGACACTTAGCGCAAAATATGCTGCAATGTGGGTTAACACAAATTCAAACAAAACAGCAAAGGGCAGCAATACAGGTCAAAGGAAGCCGCCTGAAATCATAATCCAAGGGCGGAATGGGAGCATTCCAAGACATCATCAGGCATTTCAGGACAAAGTGTTGAGCAAGTATGCTAAAAAGGGAGAGCCACACCCGCCCCCCCTTAGTTTTCAGTTTTCGACCTTCAATTTTTCAGTTTCTCTAATCGCGGACACAACGAACTGAAGATCCGTAGTACTCGTTGGTGCCGTAGCGGTTCACCGTCGCGTTACTGTAACGGAGGTACCGGGAGTAGGCATTTGAACTACTGCTCTCGGTAGCACTCCAGAAATAGGCGTAGTCGCCGGAAACGCTGTAGCCATCATTGCGGTAGTAGCCTGCAGGCAAAGCACTGAAGCCTGTGGCATTGTTGTTGCTTGGTGTGTTCCCTACGGCACATGTTGCGCTACTACTATTCCAGTTACTGGTACTTGCCAAGGCCTTGGCGATATTTTCCGGGTTATTCGAACAATAATACTGGCTTTGGCTGCTCACATAGTCGGTAAGCTGGTTCCATTCCGCATCACTGGGCACATGCCACCCGTTAGGGCATATGCCCTGCACTCCGCTGGGATTAGCAGCACTTGAGGAAGAATTACGCATGACAGCCTTCCAGTTATATAACTTGCCATTGTTAAAATTTCCGGATAGTGAGTAATAATAAGCCACTGTTGTTGATGTGCTACTTCCACTCGCTATAGCCGTGCCATCGGCATATTTTGTGGTACGCAAGTTCTCCTTCATCCAGCACTGGTTGCCTATTGATAGCGTGTTGTAAACATTACCGTCAATATCGGTAACAGTGGTCACCCCCTGGCAAGCGTCTATCACGGTGGTAAAACTAATTTCTCCGCTATAAGCAGTGCCCACACTATTAACCGCATACGCCCGCACATAATAGGTGGCACCAGCAGTTAAACCGCTAATGGTGCTGGTGAAGGCTCCCACGCCAGCTCCATCCATGGTGCGGCTGTTGCTGATAGTGGGATTATGCGAAGTGCTCCAGCATATACCGCGTTCTATAATGGGCATGCCGCCATCCGTGAGCACTTCTCCCCCACATACTGCTGTATGTTCCGTAATATTGGAAACAGGGCTTATAGTCACACTGCCCGAGGTAGGCGGGGCGGCCTCCAACTCGGCAATCCTGCCGCGAAGGCTGTCCAAAGCATTGTTCAATGCGGAAAGTATCGTGTTGAATTGCGCCTCCGTGATATAATGGGCATCATTTTCAAATGCGGCCACATTGGTGGGAACCCCCGAAGAGGTGATATAGCCCCTGTCGTTTACAAAAGCGCTGATATTGGTAGGCACACTGGCCATAGTGATAAAGCCCTGGTCGTTCGTGAACGCGCTCAAGTTGGTGGGCACAGTGGGAATGGTGGGCTTGTTCAATATTCTTGCCGCACCGGTGGTGGCATTCCAGTCGGCATTCACTTGTGCGGGAATTTCAGCAGCGGTCACATAAGCCCTGTCATTCACAAAAGCACTAACATTCGTAGGAATGCTCGAGGCTGTGATATAGCCTCTGTCATTATTGAAAGCACTGATATTGGAAGGAATATTGGCAGCTGTAATATAGCCTTGGTCGTTGTTGAAGACGCTGATATTGGTCGGCACTGTTGGAATAATCGGTTTGTTCAGAATACGTGATGGTCCGGTGGTGGCATTCCAGTCGGCAGGCACTTGTGCGGGAACCTGGGCGGCGGTGATGTAGCCGATGTCATTGTTGAAGGCGGAAAGAACCGCGGGGACGGTGGGCACAGCCGCCGTAGTGATATAGCCCGCATCATTGACAAAGGCGCTCACCTGTGTCGGCACGGTGGGGATAACCGGCTTGTTTAAGATTCTTGCGGGACCTGTAGCGGCATTCCAGTCGGCGGGAACCTGTGCAGGTATTTGTGCCGCAGTGATGTAACCCACATTATTATTGAAAGCGGAAAGGTTGGTAGGGATAGCAGCTGCAGTGATATACCCTGCATCATTGTTAAAGGCTGACACATTAGTTGGTATATTGGCCGCTTGTTGCACATCAGCAGTTGTAATATACCCAGCGTCATTATAGAAAGAACTCACATTCACAGGTATTGTTGGAAGGGAGTTGAGTGTAGCATAATTGCTCAAGGTCACATTCAGAACCGGCTGGGTAATGTAACCAGCATCGTTGTTAAACGCACTCACATTAGTCGGGATATTGGCAGCCTGCTGCACTTCAGCAGTGGTAATATAGCCTGCATCGTTGGTAAACGCACTCACATTAGAGGGGATATTGGCCGCGGTGATGTAGCCACGGTCATTGACAAAAGCGCCCACATTGGTCGGAACCGTGGGGATGGCTGGCTTATTCAAGATGCGGGCGGGACCAGTAGTGGCGTTCCAATCAGAAGGCACTTGGGCCGGAATCTGCGCAGCGGTAATGTAGCCCGCGTCATTGGTAAAAGAAGACACATTAGTCGGCACGGTCGGCAATTGGCTCGCCGTTACATAGCCAGCATCATTGGCAAAAGCACTTACATTGGTCGGAATGTTGGCAGCCTCTTGAACATCGACAGAGGTGATGTAACCCACATCGTTGGTAAAGGCACTAATATTGGTCGGCACGGTGGGAATAGAGCCGACAGTAGCATATCCTTGCAAAGTACTTCCAAGTGCCGACTGGGTAATGTATTGGGCATCGTTAGTAAAGGCACTCACATTGGTTGGCACAGTTGGAATAGAACCAACTGTAGCATACCCTTGCAAAGTGCTGCCCAATGCGGCCTGGGTGATATACTGAGCATCATTGGTGAAAGCACTCACATTGGTTGGCACGGTGGGGATGTCTGGTGTGTTGATCAGGTCGTTGTAGTCGCCACTGAAACCGCCAGTGGTGTTGCCCGCATATAACGCATACGGCACACTTAGCAACTGCTGCACACCCGTAATGCTGTAATTGTTTCCTCCCGCAGGGTCAACCTCTGATTTCAGGTAGTAGGAGCCATAGCTCCAATCAATATCGGCGAATGACCCTAATATCGGATTGCCCGCCCCTACCTCAATGGTCACCAGGCCATTGGCGTTAGTGGTGACACTGTGAGTCTCCACATACACAGAAGCGCCATATTCATTTTCCTGGACAATGGAGATTCGGACAGAGACATTCTGGTTAGTGACCAGATTGCCCCCCGCATCTCGCAACACAGCTTGATACGAAAACTTTTGTGGTGCCTGGGCAAACAATGACACCACGGCAATCATCAGGATTGCATAAATAACAAAATGTTTTTTCATGATACTTATGGTTTAATTAATACTACTTTTTCTTCTAGACGATAGTGTTCTTCCGTTTCTTACATCTCAAAAAATTTTACATATATGTCAATCCCGNNCAGTATCATCGTCCCAGGAAGACGACCCTAAAATAAAAACATCTGAATTATTCCATAGGGAACGGCATTCTGCCCTACTGCTAGTGGATTCTGTGGCACTCCAAAAAGATGCACTGCAATCAAAATAGAAACAAGATGTCCCATATTGAGAATAACCTGCTGGCAATGCATTAAAATTAGTGGCATTATTGGAACTCAAATTGCAACCTATAGCACATGTAACGGAACTCTTATACCAGCCAGTGGTGGCGGCGAGTGCCTTGGCGATACTACTGCTATTGCTGCCACACCTATACTGGTTTTGACTGCTTACATAATCTGTTAATTGTGTCCATTCCGCAGCACTGGGGATATGCCAACCCGTTGGACAAACACCTTGTACACCGCTGGGATTTGCATTACCGGAAACTGCACCGTGCATTATAGCGGGCCAATTATATTGTAGACCATAGTTATGCTTGCATGTCGAGTCCATTGGATAATTCCAATAACCAATTACATAGGAAGAATTACCACCTTGTGCAATGGTGGTGCCATCAGCATATTTTGTGGTGCGTAAATTTTCGCGCATCCAACACTGTTCACCAATCTGTACGGTGTTGTATGTGTTGCCATCAATATCTGTAAGAATTGGAGTTCCCGAACAAGAATGCGTATCTCCATTAGGATTAATAGGTATTGTAAAACTCACTTCATTGCCATACACTGTACCATATTGGTTAGTGGCGTATGCCCGCACATAATATGTAAGGTTGGATACAAGACCTGTGATGCCACTAGTAAAAACACCTGTGCCAGTCCCATCTGTGGTATGGCTTCCACTGATAGTTGGATTTGGTGAAGTACTCCAGCACACACCTCGATCACTCACGATCACGTTTCCTACTGCTGTTACATTTCCTCCGCAGGTGGCAGTATTAGGGGTGATATTACTCACAATATCAGTGGATACAACAGGAAGAAACTGAGATTGTTCCTCATCATGTAAACAACGAACATATTGGCGGGCATAACCACCCATATAAAGATTCTCAGGATAATCAACATAGACAATATCATCATTATTATCAAAACCAGAAATTAAATAATCAAGTAAAACAAAAACTTTAACTTTGGTGTTGGAGAATCCAGTGGAACTCCCAAAACAAGACCCAGGAACACCAATGTATGAAGGTAATGCGCCAAAACCCGTAGCATTATTACTATTCGGATTATGGTTCATTGAACAATATTCTTCAAAAATATCCTCTGAATTTTCCTCCCATCCATAAGTGGATGCTAAAGATTTGACAATATTACTCGGATCATACGAACACTGATATTGACTCTTACTTCTCACATAGTCTATCAACTGTGTCCACTCCGCAGCACTAGGCACATGCCAACCTGGGGGACAAATACCCTGTACTCCACTTGGGGTTGCATCGCTAGAAGAGGCACCATGCATCATGGCAAGCCAATTATACTCGTAGCCGAATGTATAAACATTACTAGAATCATTATCGGGGTAATAACGACAAGCTGTTGTAGATTCATTATGGCTACTTGCTAAGGCTACACTTGTCCCATCGGAATATTTTGTTGTCCTCAAATTCTCCCGCATCCAGCATTGTCCACCAATCTGAACGGTGTTATATGTGTTGCCATCTATATCTGTCAATGAGGGAGTACCTGGGCAAGAGAATTCATCACCATTAGGATCAACAATTGTTGTAAAACTCACCTCATTGCCATACACCGTTCCATATTGGTTGGTAGCGTATGCTCGAACATAATAAGTAAAGTTGGAAGAAAGGCTTGCGATGTTGCTGGTGAAGTCACCTATACCATTTCCATCTGTGGTATGTGAATCATTTATTGTAGGGTTTTTTCTGATACTCCAGCACACGCCACGAGAAGTAATCGATGTATTTCCATTATAGGTTATCACACCTCCACACGTAACGGTGGCAGAACTTATGTCTGTCACATCGTTAGTGGTTACCGTCGGAAAATATTGCGACTGTTCATCATCATGGAGACAACGGACCGATAAACCATAGTCCATCTCCTCGGAACNNAACCTGAGTTGTACTCCAAAAGATAATGTTACGACCAAAACCACTGTAGTAACCACGACCAAAGGTTCCATTGGGGGAAGCTGAAAAGCCTGTGGCATTGTTTTCACTTGAATTATTGCCCACATTACAATTATAACTACTGTTATTCCAACCTGTTGTGGAGGCAAGTGCCTTAGCAATATCACCATTATCATTGCCACACACATACTGACTTTGACTACTTACATAATCTGTCAACTGTGTCCATTCAGCCATGCTCGGCACATGCCACCCATCGGGACAGATTCCCTGCACCCCACTTGGAGTGGCATCGCTGGAAGAGGCACCATGCATCATGGCAGGCCAATTATACAAATATCCGTATGTATGCACATTACTATTATCATTATTGGGGTAATAACGATAAGCTGTTGTATAGCTATAACCATTTATTAACGCTATACTTGTCCCATCGGAATATCTCGTAGTACGAAGGTTTTCCCTCATCCAGCACTGTCCACCAATTTGCACCGTGTTATAGAAGTTTCCATCAACATCGCTAACAATAGGCACTCCTGGACACGAATACTCATCCCCCTCTGGATTAGCAATGATTGAGAAGTTCACCTCTTCACCATACACGGTTCCGTATACAGTGGTAGCATATGCCCTCACATGATAGGTTTGATTAGGGAGCAGTCCCAAGATGTTGCTGGTAAAGCTGCCCGTACCGTCACCCTCTATAGTATAACTGTCCGCAAGCGTCGGATTGGGTGAGATACTCCAACATACACCACGTGCACTCACTGTCAAGTCATTTTCTACCGTCACGGAGCCTCCACAAGTAGCAGTCGTATCAGTGACATTACTCACTGAATCAGTGATTACCGTGGGAAATATTGCTGATGAATTTTCATTACGCAAACAGCGTACAGAATAACCATAGTACTTACTGCTGCCTCCTCGACCCACGTATTCATTGTCTTCGTATAAATTGCGGTTCCATACGTTACCATTAGAGGTTTCTGTAGTACTCCAAATGTAAACGTAATCACGGAAACCGCTGTATCCATTACGGTAACGATATCCCGCTGGCATAGCATTGAAACCGGTGACATTGTTTGAACTCACATCGTTGCCCACTGCACAATCATAAGAACTACTGTACCATCCCGTATTGCCTGCTAAGGCTTTGGCGATGTTGTTGCTGCTGTTGCAGTAATAGGCCGCTTGTCCGCTCACATAGTCGGTCAGTTGTGTCCATTCCGCATCACTCGGCACATGCCAACCTGTGGGACAGACACCCTGTACACCACTGGGAGCACTATCGCTTGATGCAGAACCTTGCATCACAGCTGGCCAATTGTACAGGTAACCATAAGTGGCAACATTATTGGCATTGTTGGATGGGTTATAGCGATAAGCAGTTGCGGAACTAGTGTCCGTTCCAAGCTCTATGTCTGTACCGTCAGCATACCGAGTAGTGCGCAAATTTTCCGCCATCCAGCACTGATTTCCAACCTGAACTGTGTTGTAAACATTGTTGTCAATATCAGAAATGGTTTGAGAGCCAGGACAAGGCTGTGCATCCCCATCTGGAATCCCGCTCACCTCTATATCCATCGAAATGCTGTTATCCGTTTCATCATCACTTCTTCCGTTAGGATTAGACACCACCACTTTAAGAGTATGTTGTCCAAGAGTGGAAAATGATGTAGGTACATTATGCGTAAAACTTGCTGTTCCTGAAGGACCAATATTACAAGTCGCGTTATAGTCGGAAGACCAACTGCCACCATCCAACCTATATTTCACCGTATATGAAGTGATAGGGATGACACCATTATTGCGCACTATACCTTTTACATGAAAATTAGAATTAAGTCCTTGATAATTAGATATATTTAAAGAATCTAAAGACAATTCGTCAGAAGGACAATTATTGGAAACTGGATTAAGACAAAATGATTCTTGTGAGAATTCATCACCACCACTTCCAATCATTTCCCCATCGTATGAAACAGAATAAGAACCGTTTCCGTATCTACAACAAATCCCATCTCCATATGAATCGTAAATGGTAAAGATATAGCATCCTGTACCATCCACAAAAATGTCTGAAATATTCTGATTGGTAGTATCCGAACTTGACAAATCAGGATAAGGTCCACCAAAGGCAAGAATAGAGTCGTTGGCGAAATCTTGCACTTGCCATGAGATATCACTACCAAACCGGTCTGTTGTCAGAGAAATGGAGATGATGTGCTGTGAAGTTAGAGTGCTATCTATGGGCTGTGGAGTTTGTGTCGTATCCATATTGTTATCCAATATAGAATCCAGTTTATGCTGCAATTCCGCTACTTGAGCCTGCAATTGAGCTATTGTGGCAGCCAAAGCACACAGATCAACATCCGCACACCCAGTATTGCTGACATAACCTGCATCATTGGCAAAAGCGGATACATTAGTGGGTTTGTTCAAGATATATTGTGGACTGGAGGTATTGTTTTCCGTCCAGTTGGCGGGCAGTTGAGTCATCTCGCCACTAGAGGCAGGAATCAAATATTCGTGGGGGCCTGCCATATCAGTCACCGTTATAAGGATATTGGAGCCTTGGGCAATAGCTGTTACCGTTGGTGAATAACCTGCGGGACCTTGTTCTCCCTGAAAACCACGCTCGCCCTGAGGGCCTTGAACACCTTGTTCACCTTGAACTCCTTGAACTCCTTGCAAACCCTGAGCACCATTATACACCACAAAACGATGCGGGCCTTCGGCATCGGTAATCACGACCACTGTACTGTCACCAGCGGATGTTGTCACCACCGTTGGAGAGACACCGGCTGGTCCCTGTTGACCCTGCAAACCTCGCTCGCCCTGCGGACCCTGAATACCCTGTTCTCCCTGGGGACCTGTGACACCTGTCTCACCTTGGGGCCCCTGTGGTCCAGTCAAGCCCTGAGGGCCTTGCTCACCCTGAGGGCCCGTGGCACCGGGTTCTCCTTGGGGTCCCTGTGGACCTTGGACACCCGATGACCCGTTGGTTACAGTAAATGTTGACTGCGTATTATCTGTATATACGATGGTATAGGTGTCTTGCAATCCACTGGGGACGGGGCCGATGATAGTGACGATTCCCCGGCCATTGGTTCCGTCTTGGCCATCCTGACCGTCTGATCCCGCAGGACCGGCAGGGCCTGTGGCTCCCGTATCCCCCTTCAACGAGTTCAGGAAATTCGACACAGTACCCACATTGCCTGCTGCCAACCATATTTCATAGGCGGAGGCACCATTCTGTCCATCCTGGCCATTTGTGCCGGCAGGGCCCTGAAGGCCCGGAGGACCTTGAACTCCTTGCTCTCCTTGTTGGCCTTGGGCTCCATTATACACCACAAAGCGATGTGTGCCTGCCACATCGGTAATCATCACCACCGTACTATCTCCGGCAGACGTTGTCGTCACCAGTGGAGAAACACCGGCGGCACCTTGCTCGCCCTGTGGACCTTGCGGGCCTTGTTCGCCTTGCGGACCCGTCTCACCCTGGGGTCCCTGTGGCCCCGGCTCTCCTTGGAGTCCTGGGTCTCCTTGGGCTCCTTGCTCACCCTGCGGCCCCTGTGGACCTTGTAATCCAGTCGCACCAGTTTCACCTTGGGGACCCTGAGGACCCAGGGCACCATGGTGAAGAACCAAGAGTTGCGGAACACTTCCTTCTTGAGCAATGCTAATCAGATAGCCTGTATCAGTAGGAATTACCGCAAAAGCAGGCACATTGCCCGCCTTGTCCGAATACAAAGCATACGGCACACTCAACAACTGTTGCATACCCGTAATGCTATAATTATTCCCCCCATCGGGATCAATTTCAGATTTCAGAAAAAAAGGTCCATTACCCCAATCAATATTGGCAAAAGTACCATTTTCAGGAACCCCACCCCCTACTTCAATGGTCATCAAACCATTGGCATTAGTGGTGGTATTGTGGGTTTCCACATACACGGATGCGCCAAACTCATTTCCTTGGATAATAGAAATTCGTGCAGAAACATTTTGGTTTGTAATCAAGGCATTACTCGCATTACGGACCACTGACTGATACGTCATTTTCTGCGGAGCCTGAGCCTGCAATGCCGCAAAACACACCATCACAAACAAAAAAAGTAAAATTTTCTTCATGATATTTTGGGGTTAGTTGTTATACATCCATTAGGTATTAACATTCACGTCACTACCCAATTACACTCTTTACAAACTGTTTTTCACCACCTTGAAGGTTTTGAGTAGAGTTTTTTCATCCACAATGCGTAACTGATAAGTGGCGGCGGCATAGCCGGAGAAATCAATTTCAGTGTCCAAATCTTTGACAACAAAAGCTTTGACCATCTTTCCATTGAAATCATAAAGTTGGGCTGTCAGACCCTGTGAAGGAATATCGTAATTCCGAATGCTGAGCACCACCCTACTCGAAGTGGGATTCGGGTATAAAACGGCTTCCAAGGTGATGTTGGAATAGCTGTTTATTCCGACCACCTGGATTTCATACGGTTGCTGCACTCCTTCAATGACATACCGTCCGTTGCCTTCCACCCTTTGGTCGGCAATCTGGCCAATAGTATAGGTGAGTGTACCGCCACTGCCTGATGCGGTGCCACCTGCGGTCACTGTGGCATTCTGGGCAACTGCCACACCCAAATTCAAAGTCAAGAAAAGGATAATGCAAAGAATCTGTACGGTTTTCTTTTTCATAGTACCAAAGTCTTCCGCAGATTCCCGATACGGACTTTTACATTAATATTCTCCGAAAAACATATAAAAAAAGCGCGGGAATCCGAGTTTCATCGCTCACCCCGCTCTTTTAGGCTCTCGCATCGCCTTCCAACCGAGGATAAGCAATGCCGAAGCCCACGCTGTTGTATATTTAACGGGATTTGGGGTTCCCATTCTGCCGGGTCGCGGTACACCTCGACCCTCCACACATTAACGCAAAATACGCGTCATGCCTTGAATATACAAACCCATGGGCATTGGTCATTGCCTTACCGTGCGGTTGGAGAATTGAATTTGCGAGATTCAAAAGAGCCGCAGATAAGACGTTGACTCAACGCCTTTTTGTTATGTTTGTTGCCTGCCTTCCTCCTATCAGGAATCCAGGACAAACAACAAGGCAAAGATAATAAAAAAAATTATAACATTGTACTTTATGTCAAAAAAATTATCATACGCACACTACACCGAAACGGCAAAGACCAAACGCTCTATCTCCGCCCCCTATAATCCATCCTCCTCCCCCAAAAACATCAGACCTATAACTTTCAGTTTTCAGTTTTCAACTTACGGATGGTATAGCAAAGCGCAGCGGTCGATGATGGCGTTGGCAAGTTCAAAGCCCAAATCACAAGTTTTCTTGTATCTCGTTCCATCATAGCCCAAAGACAAATGCATAATATCATAACCATTTACAATGGCAGCCAAAAGTTTTCGATCACGACTGCCAGCCGCCTCCTTATATTTCTCTATTGACGGACGCCCCCTGCCCTCACGCACATGCAAAACCGCATCCAATGCGACAAGACAACCGCTCCATAGAATATTACCCGTCGTTTTCACATACTTTCTGTCCGTGTACGATTTGGTTTCGGGATCATATACGGCTTTCACAATGGTCTCCTCCGCATTGGCCACATACCTGCGGGCCTCTTCAATGGGGTTTTTCTTTTCTTTATTCTTCATAATTCATTCGTGTTTTGATTCGATGACAAAGATACTACAAAAACAATAGCTTTTAACTACAAACCACATTTTTTTACAGCCTGGAATTCAGTATATTAAAAATTAAGTTGTAACATTTTAACAATTTTAGATTAAAGAAGCGGAAGTTTTTAACATATCCATGGTGCAATATTATTATTATTTTTGCAAACACGACAAATCACCTTTCACAATAAAATTCACACTTCAGTATATAATTGGGGATTTTTACGTAAATTTGCAAATTGTAAACGATAACGATAACGATAACGATAACGATAACGATAACGATAACGATAACGATAACGTGAACGATAACGAAAACGAAAACGAAAACTATAAACTGTAAACTGTAAACTAGCACCATGCAAATAATTGACGGAAAAAAGATAGCGGCTGAGATCAAAGCCGAGATAGCCAACGAAGTGAAGGCTATGATTGACAAAGGGGAAGCCGCTCCCCATCTGGCAGCGGTCATTGTGGGCGACGACGGCGCCGCACAAACCTACGTGGACAGTATCAAGAAAAACTGCCAGACCGTAGGTTTCACCTCCTCCATTTATCATTTCCCAGCAGACATCAAAGAGGAAGAGTTCCTGAAAGCCATTGACTTTCTGAATGCGGACATCGACATCGATGGTTACATCATCCAGCTGCCGCTGCCGAAGCACATTTCCAATGACAAGGTACTGGCGCATGTCGATCCTGCCAAGGACATGGACTGCTTCCACCCGTCTAACATGGGCAATCTGCTGCTGGGCAAGGACTGCTATCCCCCCGCCACCCCCATGGGCACCATGGAACTGGTGCGCCGCTCAGGCATCGAGACGGAAGGCAAGAACTGCGTGGTACTGGGCCGCAGTAACATCGTGGGCAAGCCCTTGGCTATGATGCTGACCCAAAAAGACGCCAACGCCACTGTCACCATCTGCCACAGCAAGACCAAGAACCTGAAGAAAGTGTGCGCCAAAGCCGACATCCTGTTTGTGGCCATCGGCCAAGCCGAGATGATTACTGCCGACTACATCAAGAAGGATGCGGTGGTGATTGACATCGGCATTCACCGTATTGAAGACCCCGAAAGCGAGAAGGGTTACCGTATTTGCGGCGATGTGGATTACAACGATGTGGCCGGCAAATGCTCCGCCATCACACCCGTTCCCGGTGGTGTAGGTCCCATGACCATGACCTGCCTGCTGCTCAACACACTGAGAGCCAGAAAGAAAAGAGGCTAATCCTGTACGCAGCGGACGGAGAAGCCACTGGCTTTGGTGTCAAGGAATTTCTTGACACTGGCATTGTCATAGCTGATACCGCAACTATAAGCATAGGCAGCGTCAAACTCTTTCGCACTCCAGAAATTGGCCTTATAGCCAAAATTGTTATAATGTTCATAATTGTATAATCCTGCGGGAAAAACGCTGAATCCCGAAGCGTTGTTGGACTGCTGGTTTTGCCCCACCGCACAAGCATTGGTACTGGATTGCCATCCCTTTTCTGAAGCCATGGCTTTGGCCACCTGCTTCTGCAAACCATCACCACACGACATGCCCAACAGCACCACCTGGTCCTCCAGCTTCTCCCAATCCTCCACCGTGGGCAGATGCCAGCCTTTGGGACACACCGATTTCGCCGACCTCCACTCATACAAATAGCCGTAAGTCTGCACATTGGCAGGGTTGCCATTGGGAACATAGAAATTGGCTATTCTCCCATCCCGGCCATGGATGGCGCGCAGGTTTTCCCTCAGCCAGCACTGATTTCCCACCAATACCGTATGATAACGGTTCCCATCATAATCCGTCACCTGTTTCTCCAAACACCTACGCTGGAGTTCCGACAACACGGTCTGATTGTCGCTGGCGCTTTTGTCTGTGGCATCGACTTTATTATTTTGTGAATTTCCTCCACAAACCTGTGAAGAATTTTCACAATTCGTGGATTTTTCAGAGGAAGCGTGGCCCTTTGCGCTATCATTCCAAGTGGCCATCCTCTCGGGCACACACGAAAGCAGGAAGAATGAACAAAACAGACTTATCAACAAGAACTTCCTTTTCATACAAACAGTTTACACTTATCGATTTCCACCCTCATTTAGCGACATATAGTCAAACCGATTATGTTTAATCCAAAGCAATCTTTTTTTCCAAGTGAATATCCTGACTGGAAGAACCGAGCATCAAAGTATATTCCGACGGTTCAAACCGCAAACGGCCCTCTTCATCCATGAAAGAAAAGTCCTCCTTGGAAAGCTTCAGCGTAACAGTTTGGCGTTCTCCTTTTTTCAGAAAAACTTTCTCGAAAGCGATTAGCTGGCGTTCGGGACGCACCACCGAAGCATGTTCCTGACGGAGATACAACTGTGCCACCTCTGCCCCATCACGGTCTCCCGTGTTAGTCAACGTGAAAGAAACTAACACCGAGTCAGCCTGTTTCACAACCTTCATATCTGTAAATGAAAAAGTAGTATAACTCAGTCCGAAGCCGAAGGGATACAAAGGCTGGGCAGATTCGTCAGTATAATTGTTCCTATGATTGGACGCATTATAATATATAGGTAATTGTCCCACCGAGCGGGGATACGACACTGGCAATTTCCCTGATGGATTGGCATCGCCGAAAATGAGGTCGGCCAAGGCATTGCCGCCCTGCGCGCCCGGGTACCAGGCATTGAGGATAGCCACATCGGTATAGTCCGCCCAGCTCAAGTCCAGCGGACGTCCCTGTATCATCACCAGCACGATAGGCTGGCCCGTTTTCGCCAAAGCTTCCAAGAGCTGTTCCTGATAGCCCATCAATGATAAGGTGGCACGGTCGAAGCCTTCGCCAGATTCCATGTCACTCACCGTTTGGGCCGTCGCATCCGCCGCACCGGTTTCCTTGTAGCTGGTACGGAAATCGCGGGCACTGGAGCCACCCAAGGCCACGATGACCACCTCCGCCCAACGGGCAGTGGCCACGGCCTTGTCAATTTCATTCCACGACATATCACGGATGTCACAACCCTTCACATAACGTATCTCGGCATTGGGAAGTTTGTTTCTGATGCCCTGCAACAGCGTCACCACCTCGCCTGCGGCCTGCGGAGCGGTATAGTCCCCTAACATATTATATATATTGTCAGCATTGGGACCGATTACCGCCACCCGTTTCACATCCTTGGACAGCGGCAGCACCGGTATCGATTCATCATTCCGCAGCAGCACCACCGATTCTGTAGCCGCCTGGCGGTTCAACTCATCAAAAGTGAAGTCTGTTTTAAACTTTTCATTATCCGAAGGTTTAAAATCAGCATACGATTTATCAAACAAACCTAACTTGAACTTATACCTCAGCACGTGTCTCACAGCCTCATCCAAATCTTTTTCCGACACCAGCCCTTCTTTCAGTGCCTCCATCAAGGGCTGGGTATAGCAAGAAGCTCCAAGGTCGATGTCCACCCCGGCTTTCAGAGCCTGAACCGCAGCCTCTTTATAATCAGCCGCCATGCGAGAGCTCACCAAACCGTTGATGGCATACAGGTCGGAAATCACCACCCCGTCGAACTGCCAAGCATTGCGTAAGATATTTTTTATCAACCACTTATTTGCTGAACAAGGCACCCCGTCAATATCATTATAGGCGGTCATCACGCCCCCTACTTCCGGTCCTTGACGGAAAGGCAGGGAAAGTTGCGACAGCAATTCTCGGGTTCCCACATGCGAGGAAGCCCCATTGTGGCCACCTTCCGACACTCCATAAGCCGACAGGTGCTTCATCACGGGTAACGTGCCCCCGAAAGCCAAGCCGCGGGCGTAGGCACCTCCCATCTGAGCCGCCAGCACCGGGTCTTCGCCATAGCCCTCTTCCATACGCGACCAACGAGGATCGCGACTAAGGTCCAGCACTGGACCGAAAGCCACATTGGCACCCTGCAAAGCCGTCTGTTTAGCTACCGCCTTGCCCAAATCATTTTCCAATTGCTTGTTGAAAGTGGATGCCCTTCCCAGAGCCGTCGGAATCACCGTGGTGCCAATGGCCATGTGCCCGTGGGGACACTCTTCTGCCAAAAACAAAGGAATGCCCAGTCGGGTATGCTCGCGCACCCAGCGCTGCATGGCATTGCTCACCGCCAGCGCCATCGGAGGATTCAGACCATTGTCAAGAGTTTTCTGCGTCCATGGATCGGCACGCATCACTGCCCATGAGCCACCAATCATCTTCTGGCCCATATCTTGCTCAAACTTATCTGTCAGCCTGAAGCTCTGCCCTTCCCGCTCGTAATAGCTCCAGCCCATAGTCATCGCCAACTGTCCTACCTTTTCTTCGAGGGTCATCTGCTGCAGCAAATCCTCCACTCGCATGTCAATGCTCTGCGACGGGTTCTCATACACATCGCAACGGCCGTTCTTGTTCAAATCCTGATATGCCGGCGCATCCACCGCAAACTTAAGGACAAACGGTCTTTGGCTATCCGAAAGTTCGTACGTCAGACGCACGCTCACCTTGCCATTTTCCACTTTATAATACACCGGTCCCTTGCCGCTCAGTAGCTGCATCTTCGCCCCTTTGGCCGGAATATTCCCGGTCCAGGTCAGCATGGCATCTCGGGTGCCGGGACATAAGGCATAGACATATTTGCCATCTTTCGAGGTGGTAAACCACAGGTCTTCAGTCTGATAGTTGTCCAAACAACGGGTATTATAAATCGCCTCGCCATTCAGTTTCATCCAAGCCCCTATCTCTTCCAGAATCTTCACCACTTCCGGCTCTATCAGGCCCTGGGGAGTAGGACCGACTCCCAGCAGCAGGCTGCCGCCCTTGGCCACAATCTCCATCATCATGCCGATGACCTCCTTGGCAGACTTGAACTTTGCATTGGGCACATAGCCCCAGTCCTTACTCAACGGCACGCAGGTCTCCCACGGATGGGACAACTGCGTCTCAGGAATCTGTTTCTCAGGAGTTTGGTAATTCTCATACTCGCCTCCCACCGTACGGTCCACTATCAAAATGCCCGGCTGGTTCTGGCGGGCGATACGAGCCACCGTCTCCATATTGATATCCTCTTCGGGCGGGCGCACCCAGCCGCCGTCGAGCCAGAGGATGTCCACTTTGCCATAGCGCTGCGTGATTTCACCAATCTGTCCATAGACAAATTTCTTGAAATTCTCCCAGCGTTGCGGATGCTGGTCAATCTTGTAGTTCACATGACGGTTAGGGGTGGCATAGCGGCTCCACCAGTAGTCCTGCGAATGCCAGTCGGGCTTGGAGAAATAGGCACCGATCATCATGTTCTGCTTTCTGAAAGCCTCGAAGACATATTTCAGGGCGTCGGCCTTGGAATTTTGGGCAAACGGGCCCTTGGCGATAGAGAAATCGCTGTATTTGGTATCAAATAACGCAAAACCGTCGTGATGTTTGGTCGTGAATACCACATATTTCATGCCGGCGTCGCTGGCCACCGAAGCCCACTGGTCGGGGTTGAAGTCCACCGGATTGAACTCCTTGCTCAGGTTCCAGTACCACTGCTTGTATTCGCTGTAAGGAATAGTGCTNNTCGTAAGGAATGGTGCTGTCCCGCGGAATCCAGTCCTCATCCTCGGAGCAGATGGACCACGACTCCACAATGCCCGGCACGGCGTACAGTCCCCAATGGATAATCATCCCGAATTTCAGGTCTTTCCACTCTTCCAGTTTAGCTTTCACCTCGGGTTCTTTCGGGGCCACATAATATGAGGCATAATCCTGAGCCATCACAGCAATGGTCAAATTCAGCAGCAATAAGCAAGTCATCAAATTCTTCATACCACAAATAGATATTAATCCAGCAAAAATACAAAAATTTCCTTTTAAAAACTTGCAAAATTCCTTGGGCGTAGCTTAGGCATAGCGTAGGCGAAGATAAGTGAGCGCCCTTTGAGGGACTGTGTGATTCGCTGATTTAGGTTATCACTTTTTGTTCTTACGACTGATCCAAGTTGACGGGTTAATAATTATCGACTGGTTTAAGTTGTCAGTCGTCCGAAATGGTTAACGGTCAATGGTAAATTTTGTTTGCAGTGCACGGCACTCACTTTCGCGGCAGGCTCATACCCTCATCATGGCAGGTGATTCCTGTGCCGCGAGGTATGATGGTGCTATCATGCCCACCCCAGACAGCGGCCTACGGCCTTGTCAGGGGTTAATTGCACTGCGTGCGTGATGCCTCTCCGAGGCTTAGCTCGTTGGGATTACTGCCATGTTGATGCGTGCGTNNCTTACCTGCTATAAAACGCATAAATTAACAAAAATCACTTAACATATTAAGAATATTATCTTGAATTATTTGTAATTTATATCAAAATTAATTGTATCTTTGCAGCGAAAATTTTTTTCCAGTTCTATTAATGGAACCGGGATAGAAAAAAAACTTTTGTTAAAATAAACCTACTATGGAACAGCCTGAAAAGACCAAGTATTACCTCGATTTGCGAACAGACTACGGTTTCAAGTATGTGTTTGGCGAGAACACAGAACTCCTTATCCCCCTGCTCAACGAATTTCTCCATGACATTATAGAGAAGATTACGGATGTAGTTTACTTGCCAACCGAGCAGCTGGGTTTCACCAAAAAGGAGAAGAGAATCATCTTTGACCTTTACTGCGAGGATCAGAGCCTGAACAGAATCATCATCGAGATGCAGCGGAAAGAACTGGATTACTACGTAAACCGAACCTTATATTATATGGGGCGAAGCCTCAGCAAGAGCGTGAAACGCGGGGACCTGAAGTACCGGATGAAGAAGACCATATCATTACACCTGCTTGATTACAAAAGCGTTTGGTTCGAAAATTCGAATAAATTGACACGTACCATACAGCTTAAAGATGATAAAAATAAAATTTTTTCAGAAAAAGTTGCTATAGTTTTGGTGAATTTATGTAATTTTGCAAGCAGAAAGAAGCCGATTAAGTTTCCAAGTCTCCGTCACAAATGGGTGTATTTGCTGAAGAATATGCAAAAAATGACTCCTACGGACGAGGCTAAGGAGAACGACCCTATCTTCAAGAAGTTATACGAAATGAGCAGATTGTCAAACTTAAACGCAAAGGAAATGGAAGAATACAAGAAAAGCGTATTGGAATATGAGGATGTGCAAAACGCCATCGAATGCGCCAGCAAGAGGAGCGAAGCAAGAGGTGAGGCAAGAGGTGAAGCCAAGGCCAAGCGGACTATGGCCTTTGAGATGCTGAAAAAAGGCATCCCTCTATCCTTAATCTCCGAAATTTCCGGCTTGTCAGAAACAGAGATTCTTTCGTTAAATTAACCTCCATTTTCGCTCACAGCTTAATCTTTCACATACCTTACGCTGAAAGCATTCTTATATACCCACCATCCATAATCAACGGAGTCTTGGGACCAGCGGTGACGCCATCCCTCTATCCTCTAAGTTTCGAAGACACGACATCTCAATAACCCCTGACAAGGCCGAAGGCCGCAGTCTGGGGCTCAGCGGCAAACTCCCCCGCCCTCCTCGCGGCACACAACTCTCCTGCCCTGATGATGACACTTTGCTGCCGAGAAAATAGTAAGTTCAAAAAAATCAACGCTATCAGAAATCAAAACCGATTAATTCTCTCTATAGCAATAAAATGAAAAGTAATAAAAACAAAAAAAACATCTATCCAAACTCTATAAGGGGAACTCAGAGGTTCACTAAGCCTTCTCGGACAAATGGCGTTGCAAAAGATGTAGCGCAGCGGAGTCTGGGGAGCAGTAAATCACACCTCTGAAAAAAATTTTTTCTACCCCGTTGTGGATTCAAAAAAAAGTTGTACTTTTGCACCCGCAAAACGAGCCCAGGTGGTGGAATTGGTAGACACGCTACTTTGAGGGGGTAGTGGGAGTACTCCCGTGCAAGTTCGACTCTTGTCCTGGGCACCAAAAGCTCTGATTCCGGTCAGGGCTTTTTTAGTTGATAGTTATACAGTTGATAAATGATAATAAGTACTGTTGCAAAAAAAAATGGAAAATTCGTATTTATAATGATTTATCGATTTTTTGATTTGAAAAACAAAGAGACGTGCCAAAGGCACGATATCCTATTAACCCCGCACAACTTGTTGTGTGGGGTGGACAGTGACAGCTCCTGTCTGCGTGCTGAAAGCACGCTACATACACTCCAATGTGGCGTACCTACGGCACGCAGGAGTATGATAGATTGCCACATACCCCACATTGCGCTACGCTTATGCGGGGTTAATAGGATTGCGTGCTTTCAGCACGACTAACCGCATACATCGTATACCACTTTATAACATACTTTTATCACCAACCAAAATAAGAAAATATCGCAACACTAGTAATTGATAATTAATAATTTATAGTTGATAGTTGATAGTTTATAGTTGATAGATGAAAAAGCGTTTGTTGTTATATGTATTCATGCTGTTTGCCTTTCTTAGCGGAAGGGCGCAGGTGGGTCACGCTTTTTACGTGGAGCCGGAAGGGTCTGTCAATTTGTTCAACAATATCATCATCCATAATGGCGATTCAAACCTGAATGTGGTCACGCCTCCATATAACCTGACCACTGAGGAACTCCGTGTTTTCATGGATGCGGAGACCAATTTCATCTTGTATTACTTCTCTCCCGCGGTAGATGCGGGTGTCAATTCGGCATGCAACTGGCTGTTCGACCTGGCTGATTCCCTTCGTATCCGCGACGCGGCTATCGATTTGGGAGCTTATGAGTTTGTGAATACCCTGAATATCCGTCAATATGCGGTGAATCAGGTGCAAAACGGACATTTATACTTATGCAACAATGTCATTGTCAATAATCCTTTGCATGTGGCCATGACCAATGCCGGAGATGTATCCAATAACAACATCCTCTCTGACAGTGTCATGGTTTTCCGCGACCAACTTTACGACTTCTCTCTGTATGCCGCTTCTCCGGCTGTGAACGCAGGACGGAATTCCTGCAGTCGTGTGCCTTATGACTTGCAGAAAAAGTCCAGAATTTGTGAGGAAACGGTGGATATAGGCGCATTTGAGCATGAAGTGGTGGTGGTTGAGATGGATTCGGTGTTTGTGGTATACCAGAATGAGGAAGGCAGTTTGAGCTTATGCAACAATATTGATATCAACAACAATGTGTATGCCGGCAATACGAATGTGCAGGGGGCTACGGCCTATAATATTTTTGATGATGATGAATCGCTCTTTGTGCATAATGTTTTGAACTTCATGCCTCGTGACAGTTCGCGAGCCATTGACGCTGGCTTGAACAGTTGCAACACGCTGGCGAAGGATTTGGCCAAGAAGGACCGTATCATGGGGGAAAGCATCGAGATTGGCGCATACGAGCAGTCGGTTTCCAATTCCGATACGCTGGAATGGCAGTATGTGGTTCATCAGCAAACGACAGGCCAGTTGTATCTGTGCAACAATATCATTGTCAACAATCCCGCGCATGTGGATGTGACCAACGTGGAGGATGTGTCGGCTCATAATATCTTGTCAGACAGTGTTTTGGTTTTCTGCGATATCTATTTTAACTTCAAGCCTTTTGAAGGCTCGCCGGCGGTGGATTCGGGCATGAACAGCTGCAATGCCGTGTCCACGGATATTGACATGTCGCCACGTATTGCCCGTGAAGTGATTGACATTGGCGCTTTTGAACTTCCGGAACGCAACGATACCATAGTGGACAGCGGTGATGATCCAACTGGCGGAGGAACCGACCCCAGCTCTCCGTATTATCATACCACGGTCTTTCATTCTGATGAGGATACGCTTTTCCTGTGCAACAATATCATCATCAATAACAGTGTGTTTATCGGAAATGCTCGCCCCGATGCGGATTCGGTATCCAATATNNGCGGTGAATCGCGGGGAGAATGGATGTAATAGTTTGGCATTCGATTTAGCCAAACACCAGCGCATTTATGAGGATATAATTGATATCGGAGCCTACGAACAGTTCACGGAGGAAACAGGTCTGGAGTTTGACCAACTGGTGCTCCATCAGCTGGGCGAAGGGCATCTGATACTCTGCAATAATATTATTGTGAACAACCCCGCTCATACAGAATTGTCTAATATAGAGGAGATTCCGGAGAATAATATTTTGTCGGACAGTCTGCAACTGTTCCTGGATCCTTTCTATGATTTTTCTCTGTGGCTCACTTCTCCCGCCGTGAACGCAGGCTCGAACAGCTGCTGCACCTGGTCGGTGGATATTGCCCGTAAGTCTCGTATCTATGATGGCACTATCGATGTGGGTGCCTTTGAGTATGCACCGGTGGTGCTGTCCTTCGACACGATTTACACGGTGATGCAGGACGATACGTCGGAATTGTCGCTCTGCAATAATATTCTGATCAACAATGGAGATCATTCTGTGAATACCAATATTGAGAATCTTCCTTTGAATAATATTTGGCAGGATAATGATTCCATTTTCACAGACAATAGGTTCAACTTTCTGCCTCTGCCACAGAGTATTGCGGTGAATGCGGGTTCCAATGACTGTAATACCTTGCTGGTGGATTTGGCGAAGAGCACACGTGTGATGGCCGACACGATTGAGATAGGCGCGTATGAGGTGTTTGAGGAAGACACCGAGGAACTGGTGATTGCCGCGGTACATCAGGTGGATACCATGCATCGGTTGCGCTTGTACAACAATATCATCATCAACAATCCTTGGCATACGCATAATTATGCTGGCTCATTAGTGGATTCGCACAATATGTTGGAGGACACACCGGATGTGTTTGTGGACATCACCAGCGACTTCTCGCTGATGGTGCATTCGCCGGCTATCGACACGGGTGCCAATGAATGGGTGAGCTGGCGTTACGACCTCAAGGATGATGAGCGTATTTCCTGTGCCAATATCGTGGATTTGGGTGCGTTTGAGTATTCGTACGACGATGTGGCGGTAGCGCTGACGGCCACCGAGGTGATGACGGACAATTGTATGGGTTCCTATATCCTGCTGCAGGCGACTCCCGGGGCTCAGCATTATATCTGGTCGCATACCAATGAGGACACTTGCGAGCTGGCGGTGTCACCGTTGGTGTCCACAAGTTATACGGTGGTGGCGACTAACGGTGGGGCGTGCCGGGATACGGCTACGATTCAGATTTCTCCCTCTTCGTCGCCCAGCGACTCTATCGGAACACCGTCTTCTATTGGCAAAACCTTCTGGCTCAGCTATCTGAGGAATCACTTCAGAGAACCGGAATTGACAGTTCAGTTGTCAGCGGAGCGGGCTTGCTCGGGTGTCGTCAGCAATCCGCGTACCTCGTGGTCGGTGCCGTTCACCGTGGGGGCGCATAGTGTGACCACGGTGACTATTCCGCTGGAACAGGCTTATCCTATGAATGCGAATGCGGTGGGCGATTTCGGTATTCTGGTGGAAGCGACCGACACCATCTCGGTGTATGCGGCCAATTATAACAACAATAGTTTCGATGTGACGGTGGTGTTGCCTGTCAATGCTTTGGACGATGAATATATGGTCCAGACCTACGTGCCGACCATGAACTCGGAGTTTGTGATTGTGGCCACGGAGGATAATACCGAGGTGGAAATCACCCCGTCGAAGGCCCTGATGGGAGGCCATGCGGCACGACAGACCTATGTGGTTACCATGCAGCGGGGACAAACCTATTTGGGAATCTCCCGTTTTGGCGGTGCCATGGGCGACCTGTCGGGCAGTATCATCAAAGTCCGAGACGGCAAGCGGGTGGCGGTGTTCAACGGCAACGTTTGCGCTATGGTGCCGACCACCAACTCTTATACCGACCACTTGGTGGAGCAGGCTGTTGGTGTGAAATATTGGGGACGTTCGTTTGCGCTGACCACCACCGAAAGCCAGAATTTCGACATGGTGCGTGTCACCGCGCTGCGTTCCAATACGGTCATCAGCAAAAACGGAACGGCCATGGCCACCATTCAGACGGGCGAGACCTACGAGTTCCAGCTGATTGGGTCGGAGGGCTCCTGTTTCCTCGAAACCTCGCAGCCTGCAGGTGTCTATTTGTATGTCGCCGGTGCGGTGCAGGGTAATGACCAGGAACTTAGCGACCCGTCCATGATCTGGATTCCGCCGGTGGAACAGAAGATGAACGACTTGACGTTCGCTACTTTCCAGTCACCGGGAATTTCTGATCACTATGTGAATGTGGTGATTCCTGCAGAGGCTTTGGACGAGGTAAGCATGGATGGCCAGCTGATAGGCAACGAGTTCTCGCTGATGCCCACTAATCCACAGTTCGCCTTTGTCAGAAAACACATCCTGTCGGGAACCCATACCTTGCAGTGCGATCAGGGCTTCATCGCCCATGTGTACGGCTTGGGCTATCATGAGTCTTATGGTTATGCGGCCGGTTCGAAGGCGGAGGCCCTGAAAGAACAATTGCTGGTGAATGAAATCCCGAGTGCCGATTTGCCTGCCAACCAGCGCTTCTGTCCCTACGAGCCGATTGATTTCCGGGTGAAGGTGAACTATTCTTGCGACAGTGTGCTGTGGAATTTCGGCGACTCTTCCAATATCGTCAATGCTATGTCCACCACCCATGCCTTCACGGAAGCTGGCAGCTATGCCGTGTCGGCAACGCTCTTCCTGACCAGCGGCGAGGTGGTGTTCTGCACCAATATGTATGTGCGTATCAATGTGATCGAAGGTTATGGCACGGTTTACTATGACACCATCTGTTATGGTGAAAGATACCTGCTGCACGGCTTCGATGTGGAGGCGGATGAGGCTGGCCATTTCACCCATACCCGCACGGTGGAAATGCCGGGCATGTATTGCGACAGTACCTATGTCCTTGAGTTGGAGGTGCTGAACAATGTGGTGCGCATCGAGGATACAATATGCGAGCAGAACTTATATGACCAGTATGGTTTCACGATTTTGGCCACAAATGTGGGACTGATGACAGACACTTTGCTATTGGGAACATCCTCTTCAGGATGCGACAGCATGAGGATTCTGAATTTGCTCGTCACTCCTAATATGGAGCATATCCCCGAAATTATCGGCGAGGCTTATCCTTGTGTGGGCGAGGTGTTTAGCTATTCTCTGGATTCACTGTCCAGCTTGCAGGATGTCAGCTGGATGGTGCCTGACAGCGTGGTGATAGTGGCCCAGCCGGATGATTACCACATCAGCTTGCTGTTCGAGTCGTCTGATGAAAACTATGAGATATCGGTTCAGGGACATAACAGATGCGGTGATACCATCCTGCGGAAGATGATTTATCCGCAGCCTTACAGTTATGTGCAGCTGGTGGATACTATCTGTGACAATCATCGCCATTATCAGCATTATGGTTTTGACATTGCCTATGTTCCTGATACAAGCGATTTGTATATTCATCATGATGTGTCGTCTGCAGGTTGCGACAGCACCACGGTCTTGGCCATCGTGATTGTGCCTACCTACCGGGTGACAGATACGATAGAGGTGTGCGAAACCGATATGCCTTATCAGTATCAGGATACTTTGCTGGCCGCAGAGGGAACCTATACCCTGGGCTTGCTCAGTCAATGTGGCTGCGACAGTTTGGTGGACCTCACCTTGCTGGTGAATCCTTCCACGTACGAAAGCATTGACGACACGGTGCGTTATTATGAGCTTCCTTACGAACTGAACGGAAGTCTCTACGACACCAGCGGCGTATATACCCAAACCCTTCAATATGCCAACAGCTACGGCTGCGACAGTGTTATTACCCTTCATCTGACGGTGCTTTATAATGTTACGGTCCAGGTGGATTCGGTAATTTGCCAGAGTGAGCTTCCCTTGGTTTGGAACAGTGTCACTTTCACGCTTGACGAAAATCCAGGTGCTCCCGTAGCCCTCGCCGATACTGCGTTTCTGCCGCTTCCCAGAGGTGTGGACAGCATTGTGGTGATGCAGGTAACGGTGAATCCTACCACCTACGGAACGGTGAGTCTCTCGGTGGTGGAGAATGCGATGCCAACGAGCTATAACGGCATCACTTACGACTCGGCGGGCGTGTATATCCAGCAACTGACCAATGAGCAAGGCTGCGACAGCATCCTGACGATAGAACTTACGGTGCATAACAANNGCATAACAACGTGACCAATATCGTGGACAGCACCATCTGCGAGAGCGACCTGCCGCTGATTTGGGACGGGGTGACATTCACCGCCGAGGGTACGCATATCGACACGCTTATCGCCCATACCGGGGCGGACAGTGTGGTGGTGCGAACACTGCATGTCATCGCCTTGCCCGTGATTACCCATACGCCCGACACCGCTATCCTCGCAGGTGACTATGCGACTTTGTGGGCTTCGGGTGCGAACCTCATGACTTGGACGGACAGCAACGGCAACCCTGTGGGTGAGGGCACTTCCGTGACAGTAAGACCGTTAACTTCAGGTTATTACTACATTACTGCATACAGTGTTGGGGAAATGGTGCTTCTGACACCAGTTCTCCTTTGTTCAATTATGGATTCCATTTGGGTGGAAGTGCTGCCCAATCCCGATACCATGTTGCTGAGCGAGAGCGCTTGTGTGCAATATGTTTGGTATGGGGATACACTCACGCAATCAGGAGTTTATTACCATGGTATGACCAACCAACTGGGCTACGACTCTGTGGAGGTGCTCAGCCTGACCATCCTTCCGCTGACTTACGGCTTGCTTGATACAACGGTGGTGGAGAATGCTCTGCCGCTGACCATCAACGACAGCACTTATCAGGAAGCCGGAACCTTTACGCAGTATCTCACCAATGCGGTGGGTTGCGACAGTATCTTGACAGTTAATCTGACAGTTATTCCCAATGTGATTGTTGAAGTGGATACTTCTGTTTGCGAAGACGATTTCCCGTTTACCTGGAACGACAGCGTTTTTGCCGGAGCTGGTACGAAGACCCTTGTGTTGCCGGCACACACAGGAGCGGACAGCATCGTGGTGATGACCGTGCATGAGCTTGTGACCACTTACGGTTCAGTGGATACGGCTGTGCTTCAGAACGATTTGCCATGGGAGTATTATGGCGCATCTTATTCAATACCAGGAATCTATACACAGACCATCACAAATGCAGCGGGTTGTGACAGTGTGGTGACCATCAATTTGGAAGAGATTTACAATGTAGTGGCCTTTGCCGACAGTGTGGTGTGTGCGTTCAATACACCTTTCGAGTGGAACGGCATTACCTTCACGCAAACCGCCACCAGGGTCGCTAATCTGACGGCATCAACCGGTGCTGACAGTACACTGGTGATGAGGGTGACCGTAATCTACACAACGTATGGAAGCCTCGATACCACAGTGCTGGAGAATGACCTGCCGTTTGTATGGAACGAAGAGTCTTTCAATACCCCGGGATATTATAATCAGTCTCTGCAGAACTATGCGGGTTGTGACAGTATTCTCACCATACATTTAAGAATTTTATATAACAAGAGGGTGGTGGAGGATTCTGTTTTATGTGAAACAGAACTTCCGCTTGAATGGAATGGTGTTGTTTTTGATATTGCTGAAATAGAGCCGCTTGACAATAGCTTGTTACTTGTGGATTCTATCACTACGTATGCTTCTACAGGTGCGGACAGTACCGTGGTGATGATGGTTTATGTCAATCCGATTACATACGGTACTTTGGATACCACTGTTTTGGAGAATGCCTTGCCGCTATGGTTGAATGGCTTGCCTTATTCATCCGATAGTACGTTTACGCAGACTTTTGTCGGCGCCAATGGTTGTGACAGTGTGTTGACGGTGAATATGACGGTGCTGTACAATGTGACGACAAGCCTTTACGATACCATTTGTGAGAACCAGTTGCCGATAGTTTGGAACGGTATCACTTTTGATGCTGCGGGTACGCAGGATACGGTCTTGACCGCTTCCACTGGGGTGGACAGCATGGTGGTGATGACCCTGCATGTGAATTCCACAACTTACGGGACCTTGGATACTATTGTGCTGGAGAATGATCTCCCATTGATGCTGAATGGCTTCTCATATAGGACAGACAGTGTCTTCACCCAGATGCTTTCCTCTGCCAATGCCAACGGTTGTGACAGCGTGTTAACGGTGAATATGACGGTGCTGTATAATGTGACGACAAGTCTTTACGATACCATCTGTGAGAACCAATTGCCGTTCGTTTGGAGCGGTGTTCAGTTTGATGTTGCGGGTACGCAGGATACGGTTCTGACCGCTTCTACGGGTGTGGACAGCACGGTGGTGATGACCCTGTATGTGAATCCTATAACCTACGGAACCCTGGATACTATCGTGCTGGAGAATGATTTGCCTTTGATGCTGAATGGCTTCTCTTACATGACCGATAGTGTCTTCACCCAGACGCTTCCTGCCGCCAATATTAACGGCTGCGACAGCGTGCTGACGGTGAATATAACGGTGCTGTATAATGTGACGACAAACCTTTACGACACCATCTGTGAAAACCAGTTGCCGATAGTTTGGAACGGTATCCAGTTTGATGCTGCGGGTACGCAAGATACGGTGATGACCGCTTCCACAGGTGTGGACAGTACAGTGGTGATGACCCTGCATGTGAATTCCACAACTTACGGAACCTTGGATACTATCGTGCTGGAGAATGATCTTCCATTGATGCTGAATGGCTTCTCCTACATGACAGATAGTATTTTCACACAGACGCTTCCCTCTGCCAATGCCAACGGTTGTGACAGCGTGTTGACGGTGAATACGACGGTGCTGTACAATGTGACGACAAGCCTTTACGACACCATTTGCGAAAACCAATTGCCGTTCGTATGGAACGGTGTCAACTTTGATGCTGCGGGTACACAAGATACAATATTGACCGCTTCCACGGGTGTGGACAGCACGGTGGTGATGACCCTGTATGTGAATCCTATAACCAACGGAAGCTTGGATACTACCGTGCTGGAGAATGATTTGCCTTTGATACTGAATGGTTTCTCATACATGACCGACAGTGTCTTCACCCAGACGCTTCCTGCCGCCAATGTCAACGGTTGCGACAGCGTACTGACGGTGAATATGACAGTGCTGTATAATTTGACGACAAATCTTTACGACACCATCTGTGAAAATCAGTTACCGTTGGTTTGGAACGGTATCACTTTTGATGCTGCGGGTACGCAGGATACGGTTCTGACCGCTTCTGCAGGAGTGGACAGCACGGTGGTGATGACCTTGTATGTGAATCCTATAACCTACGGAACCTTGGATACTATTGTGTTGGAGAATGATCTTCCGTTGTCGCTGAATGGCTTCTCATATAGGACCGACAGTATCTTCACCCAGACGCTTCCCGCCGCCAATGCCAACGGTTGCGACAGCGTGCTGACGGTGAATATGACAGTGCTGTATAATGTCACGGTGGAGGTTGATAGTTTTATATGCGATGGAGAACTGCCTTTCACATGGAACGGTGTGACATTCGCTGCGGAAGATATCGATAGCGTTAGCTCCTCTGCTATGGATTCTGTGGTGCTGACCGCTTCTACGGGAGTGGACAGCACGGTGATGATGACAGTGCATGTTCATTATGCCAACACGGGTGTTGATGTGCAGACCGCTTGCGACAGCTACACCTGGATTGACGGGGTAACCTATACCGCCAGCACGGAGACGGCGACCTACACGCTGACCAATGCGGCGGGTTGCGACTCGGTGGTGACCCTGCACCTGACGGTCAATCATAGTGTGATAACTCAGGATACTCTTGTGTTGGTGGAGAACCAGTTGCCATATTACTTTGTGGTAGCCGACACCATCATCGGTAATGGAGCTCCCGCTGAGTTCCAGTTCAATTACTACCTGTCCACCATCCATGGTTGCGATTCCATCATTGCACAGACAGTGATTGTTCACTATAATACCAGTGCGACGGTGGACACCATGGTTTGTGCCTCTTCGCTGCCTTTTATATGGCATGGACATCAGTTCACACAAGCAGGCTCGTATAACGACACCATCTTGAATGCGGATGGCAGCGATTATGTGATTACATATCAGTTAAATGTGAGTGATCCCGCTATTACGATACAGAGTGTTGCGCATATCACCTGTTATGGCGCATCCACCGGTGGAGTGGGCGTTTTGGTGAGCGGAGGTGTACAGCCTTACAACTGCCATTGGGAGAACAATTCTGGAACTACGGTGTCATCTACGGCCCAGCTGAGCAACCAGCCGGCGGGCATGTACCGCTTGTATGCGCTTGATGCCATTGGTTGTGTGGTCGTGGATTCGGTGAGCTTGCAGCACCAGAACGACAGCATGGTGGCGGGCGTGATTGCCAGCGACCGTTTGGTATGCCACGGAAGTGGGGTAGGAGGCTTCACCGGAACGGCAGCCAGCGGTGGAGCCAGCAGCGCTTACCAGTGGCAGATTTCGGCCAATGGTACAGACTGGACTGCGGCACCGACCCCCAACAACGGACAGAACTATACCTATCCCAATACGGTGACCTCTGCCTTCTCGCTGCGCAGAGCATGGGTGAGCCAGGCTTGCGGCACAGAGTACAGCAATGTGGTGACAGTGAGCGTCGCACCGGTTTATAACGATACCCTCCATGAGAACGTTTGCCAGGGTTATCCGTATCAAGAATATGGCTTTGATATTACAGCGGAAGAAACCGCTGAACCCACAGTAATCACCCGTGTGCACCACTTGCAGAGCATGAACAGTTGCGACAGTACGGTGACCCTGGTGCTGACGGTAATTCCGTCTGCCCTCACTACGCTTACGGACGAAAGTTGCCAGCGAGTTCCTTATCAGGCCAACGGTTTTGACCTTGCCGCAGAGGAGCTGAGTACGGTGGGCGTCCATACCTTCGAGCGGGTATATACTACCAACGGCTGCGACAGCATTGTGACCCTGCAGTTGACGACACATCCGGTTTATGAAATTGATTTTGAAGATGTTGTATGTGAGGGTTCTGCCTATAATCTGCATGGATTCGATGTGACAACAGTCCAGACCCTCGGGGTTTCGGATGTGGATATAACGCAGCACTTGCAGAGTCAGAACGGCTGCGACAGTACCGTGAACCTGCATCTGACAGTGGTGGATACCTCCATCGCCATTGTGTCGCTCACTCCTGATTTCTGTGATGAGTACACGGCCGAACTGAGTGTGGAGACCAATATGACGGATTACCTTTGGAACACGGGCGAGACCAGCCAGACCATCACGGTGAGCCACCCAGGCACCTATACGGTGACGGCTACCCAGGACAACTGCTCGGTGACCTCGTGGTACATCATCGAGAACTGCGAGCTCAATATCTACTTGCCCAATGCCATCACGCCGAGCATTAGCGATGGCTTAAATGACTACTTCTGCCTCCATGAGAAATACCTGCCGATGATTGAGGACTTCGAGATCCGTATCTACACCCGCTGGGGCGAGCTGATTTATTATTCTGATGACAAGAATTTCAAGTGGTACGGTGTCCGCAATCCGCATACGGGAGAGATTCTCATCAACAATATCTATACTTACCTGATCAACTTCACCGACAACCGTGGCATCCCGCACCAGCTCACCGGAAGCATCACGGTGCTTTAAACATCTTGCAAAATTCCAGAATTCAAAATCAAAAAATATCTTAACATAATTCTTTCAGTTTCAGATTATGAACAAATTCTTACACTCATTGTTGGCATTGGTATTAGTTGTTGTTCTGTGCTCTTGGAACGGTGATGACAAGTTAAAGGATCTTGTAAAATACTTGAACTCTAAGTGTCCCCATCCTATTACTGAAAACCTTACGATGGAAGGAATCAAACATTCCGATGACAATGTCACCATGGAGTTTCTTATATATGGGAATTTGTTCGATTTTGATGCAGTGCATTCCAATGAACAGGCTTTTCGGGATAATTTCCTCGTTTTTTATTCCAACTATTCAGACGAGACTATTCAAGAATTCACAAAAGTCTTAGTGGAAGAAAAGGCTAACTTGATTATTGTGATGAAGAACGGAAAGGGTGATAAATACACGATGCGATTCACGAACATGGAGTTGAAGAAGGTTTTGGAAAACACTGACAAGAGTTCGGATGCTTTGTTGCAATCAATTCTTGCCAACACGAAACTGGGTCTTCCCAGGCAAACGGAAAACGGAGTGGTGATGACGGACGCTTTAATAGAGAATGGCTATTTCACATACGTTTTCACTTGTGACGAGTCAATCGTAAATGTTGATTTATTGCAGGCGAATGATGCCCGGATTAAGGGAATGTTGAAAAAGCGATTTTTCGAAAAACAAGATGTCTTGGTGGAAGAAATGTGTGAAATACTGAAGGCTACCAATAGGGGAGTCGCTTTTAAGTATGTGGGTTCAACAAGCGGGAAATCGTACACCTGCCGTATAGAATCTGACGAATTGCTATCGCCACCAGAAGAAGATAATGGTGAATGCAAGACCGTCAGGGAGGGCTCGATGTCTGTTTGTGTTCCGAATTATCTTGAGGCAGTACAGGAAACCGATGATTATACTACGATGATAATGGTGGCGGAAGAATCGGGAGATGGTATCTATTTATTTATCAGTACAATGGAAGATTGGTCTGCGGAGACTATCTTGGATAATGTTGTGTTTGAAAATCCCCAATACAATGTTGTTGAGAGGTTTCCTGTAGAGAAAACCACGTTTCTGACCTATGATGCGCGGATGGCTCGTTATACTCTTCGGGAAGGAGAATATTTGCTTCATGCTGTAGCGGTAGCGTTCAATGACTCCAAAGGAGAAGCGTTTTTTGTTTCGGTGCTTTCACTAGGGACTCCCAGTTTGGATAATAGCATCGTCAATTCATTCAGTGTGATCAAATAAGGTGAAGACCATAATTCCTTTGCGTTTTCCATGTCGGAGAGAGAGTGGGGGGAGTATCGCAAATAAATTCAGTATGTCAAAGAACGTTCGGAAATCGTGAGCGCTCATATTGATTTCCACTGACAAAAGTACAATAAAGTTATTAATATTCTGGAAAAAGTTATTTATATATAAATAACTTTTCGTAACAGATTGAGAGAGAAAAGAAAAAAATGAAAGTGATATTAATAAGTGAGAAAGGGGCTGATTGGAGGCTTGGAAGTGATGAACAAAAGTGACAAGCAAAAACAGCCCTTTTCAGGTCAGGGGAAAGTCAGACCTAGGTCAGTGTTAGGTCAGTGTTGGAAAAATTTTATTGGGGAGGGCGATTCGCTTGTTCACGGGTAACCGGTAACTTGCAAATGTTTTCGCATAAAAAAGTTCTCTAAATATATTAATATAATAGTAATAATAATAAAAATACCTTAA
>LXOW01242979.1_pt1 | contig 33076 bp, 21 predicted proteins | sample 1368591 | NCBI WGS metagenome assembly LXOW01 (sample SAMN04884650, study PRJNA319009) | bovine gut metagenome | isolation source: Cow rumen | host: Bos taurus | place: Italy: Legnaro (PD) | collected 2014-07-09
AGATGTGTATAAGAGACAGCCATACATGTCAAATTCATCAAGTATTGCAATCGTGATATCCTGTCGGTTTTTTTCACACAAAGGCTTAAATTTGTCTTTATCATAAGAACCAAGACCTTCGTATGTATTTATTCTTCTTTTTGCTTGTTGAATTATTTTGGAATATTTTGTCATTTTGCCATATTTAGTAAAAAAAACATATCAAAATTTGTTTTTTAGTCTCGAAGACAGCGGATAGAACAACCTGCATTTTTGTATTCACGACCAATGCCCACAACACTTGAGTTATATCTAAGGTAAAAAATCATAGCAGTGCTATTATTATCATAGCCATCTTGTGTTGTACTCCAGAAATTTGCCTTAAAACTTAATGAACCATCTATTTCGCCAGCAGGAAAAATCGAAAAATTTGTAGCATTATTTGTGGATGGCGAGTTCCCTACATTACAAGTCGTAGAGCTGTTGTACCATCCAGATGTGGATGCTAAAGATTTAGCGATTTTCATGCTGTCGTTACCACACGTATAGTCATTTTGGTTGCACAAATAATTCTTCAATTGTGTCCACTCTGCTATGCTTGGCACATGCCAACCATAAGGACATAGATACCTAGGAGTAGCTTCACTACCAGCCGCATTAGACATTACTGCAGCCCAGTTATACAGGTATCCATAATCGCTATTATAAAAGCCATTGGAGTAATAATAATAGCCATTGGAGTAACTAGTACCGTCTCCTCCATTACCAATAGAATTTCCACTAGCATAGTGTTTAGTGCGCAAATTTTCTTTCATCCAACATTGATTTCCTAATTTTACTGTGTTATATACATTCCCATCAACGTCAGTGACAGTTGAAGGGTTGCAAGGTTGTCCATCTGGTATAATTGTTGTAAAAATATATTGATTTCCATAGCTGGTTCCTACATTATTAATTGCGTATGCTCTTATATAATAAGTGGTTTCAGGGGCTAGCCCTGTGATACTACAGGAGAATACACCAGTACCAGTGCCATTAGTAGTATGTGCATCGTTAATTGTAGGATTTTGTGAAGTGCTCCAGCAAACACCTCGAGAAGTTACTGCGGATCCTCCATCAGATGTTACATTTCCACCACATGCAGCTGATGTGGCTGAAATATTGCTCACTGTATTAGTTGACACAGAAGGTGTGGTATGAATGCAACTTTCATTGTATATACAACGAACGGAATAACCTAATGATTTACCAGAAGACCCCATGCTTATATATGCTCGGTTGTGGCGAAGAGTAAAAGATTGCGCATTGTAATCGTCGATTTCAGTTGTACTCCAAAATTTAGAGGAAGTATTTCCGTCACCAAAATAATAACCGAACCGGTATCCAGAAGGAAAAGCAGTAAAGCCTGTCGCATTATTTGCATTCAAATTGTTTCCTACAGAACATGTTGTAGTATCACTTTCCCAACCTGAGATGCTAGCCAATGCTTTTGCAATAGAGCTATTTATGGCACCACACACATATTGGCTCTGACCACAAACATAGTTTGTTAATTGTGCCCAATCAGTATCGTTAGGCACATGCCAGCCGGAAGGACAAATGCTATAAGCATTATTTGAATCTCCATAATCAGATGAAGGGCAACCCATAACTGCTCTCCAGTTATAATAATAACCGTATATAGAAGGGTTATCCCCGCCGTCATAATAATAACCAGTGGTAGTGCTAGTTGAGGAAGATGAAGTAATGAGTGTGCCATTTGCATAGTGTGTTGTTTTAAGATTCTCTTTCATCCAACATTGATACCCAATCTGTATGGTGTTATAGCTATTGCCATCGTAGTCGTAAACCATACTTGAACCGCAAGATATGGAAGCAGTCGTTGTAAATGAGACTTGATTTCCATAAGCTATTCCAGCATTGTTAATGGCATACGCCCGCATGTAATAAGTTGTGCTTGCAATTAGGTTTGATACACTGCTGATAAAAATACCAGTACCACTTCCGTCGCTTGTGTAGCTGTCGCTTAAAGTGGGATTTGGTGATGTACTCCAGCATACACCACGAGCAGTTATTGTGGAACCTCCATCCGAGGTTACATTACCGCCGCATGTGGCTCGTGTCGCTGAAATATTATTGGCATTCAAGGTTGAAACTAAAGGTGGAGTTATTTCCGTTGAGAATATTCTCTGTTCTCCATAACTTGTTCCTTCACTGTTGGTAGCATACGCCCGTACGTAGTAGGTGGTATTTGGAACAAGACCAGTGATAATGCTGGTGAAAATACCTGTACCACTGCCATCATTGGAATGATTATCAGCAATTGTGGGATTTTGGCTGGTACTCCAGCAAACACCACGTGAGGTTACTGTTGTACCTCCATCAGATGTGACATTGCCCCCACAAGTAGCGGAGTTGTCAGTAATATTGCTAACCATAGAGGTTGTTACGGATGGAATTGTGGCAAGGGTGTTAAATATCACCTGTTCTCCGTATCCTGTAATGCTTGCACTACTGGTGGCGTAGGCTTTTACATAATACGTGGTACCAGGAGTTAGCCCTATAATGTTACTGGTAAAACTGCCAATACCATTGCCATCAAATGTGGAATTATCGTCGATTGTGGGATTAGGAGAAGTACTCCAGCATATACCACGGCTTACCACAGTGGCCTCACCTGTGTAATTCACCATACCACCGCAAACGGCGGATGTGCCAGTGATACCACTTACAGTATTCGTGATAACAGCGGGAGTTAGATTAAAGGGCAAAATCATAGTTTCGCTTTCGTTTTGCTGCTGAGTAATGGTCTCGCTTTTATATTCAACGCCATTAATGACGGTATAACCCGTGTGTTGCAGTTCATCGCCTTGCTGGAAGGGATAGATGCCCATAGCTTGGCTGTCTTTGGCACCTGATTCAAATTCACCATTTGGGGATGATGTACTAACATGGCTGATGGAATTTTCGGTGCCATAACCCTTGTTCACCATTTTCAGGTGCATTTGCTCATTTTTAACCGATACTTTCAGAATGTAAACTTGTGGATTGGTCAGATTGGCGGAGAACAAGTGTGCTCCGGCAGAGAGGTCCGTATAGTGTTGGTTTACAACAGATTTTCCCATCAAATCAAATATTTCCAATAATACATCGGCTCCTTCTCGCAAATAGAGGGTGAAATTGGTGGTTCCGTCAAAGGGATTGGGAACATTTTGCTCCAGTTGGGATGTGGCAGAATTACCATAATCTATAATCCCCACACCTCCTAAAACCAAAGTAGTATCGGGAAAGTAAAGCACTTCTTCCCAAAGTTGATCAAGATTAAAGGTCTTTACATGGTCCAATTTGACATAATGCTGTCCTGTTTGGTCCCTGCCCGTAAACTTAACGGTAAGCACCTGTGCATGGGCACAAGTACATATCACTATGCATGTTATTGTAGCGAATATTTGAAGTATTCTTTTCATTGTATCAATTATTTCAGTATTGTCTCATGTGTTACATGGCCAAACGCAATCCCACCGCAAACGAGTTTTTGTTTGGGAGCAGGCTATTGCGGCATTTGCAACGGGAATAAGCCGCTTCGTAAGAGAAACTTCCTCCACGCACTACACGTTTTTCCCCATGTGAGGGACCTGTAGGATTGTTGACATGTCCATCGGGATATTCGCCATAATAATCAGAGCACCATTCCCAAAGATTGCCGCTCATGTCATAAAGTCCCAACTCGTTATGAGCCAACATGGCAGAAGGGTGCATTTTTCCCTGGGCATTATCCTTATGCCAAGCTACTTCATCGACATTATTACTGCCACTGTATAGGTACTCGTGAGAGTGTGTGCCTCCAAGAGCAGCAAACTCCCATTCTGCCTCAGTGGGCAAGCGGAATTGCAAGTTTGAATAGCTGTTCAGTTTATCTATAAATTCCAAAGCCTGTGTATAAGAAATGTAGTTGGCAGGGTAATTGTCGCCTTTGCCATATTGCTCGTTCCAGAGCTCATGGCTACCCATAATGGCTTGCCACTGCTGCTGTGTTATGATCGTTTTTGCTATATGGTATTCTGACAAGTAAACGCTATGAGTGGGTCCCTCGTCTTCAATGCCACTGGAATAGGAACCCATATCGAACACACCACCTTGAATTTCAACCATGGAGAAAGCAATTTCGCGTACTGTCTGTTTCACATTTTCCGGCAGGTCATTATCATTCCAAACAATGGTTAGATGGTTCACTTTGTCCGCAGGATATAATTTGGAATTCTGATACAGGTAATAGCCCTTGTCAAAATAGGAGTCTTTTTCGCAGGAGACTGCTATTACGGCTATCAGGAATGGGATAAAATATAGGATTGGTATTCTGTTTTTCATAGCGAAGCTTAATTATCTATTTTTCTTTTTGTTAGGAAGACAAAAACCCAAGCCAACCTTGGCTTCCACAGTCTTGAAATTAGTGGTGACCACTTCCGCCGAAAGGGCGAAGCACTTAATGTCAAATAAGAGTCCGAAAGACACATCCACACCATGATAAGTGCGGGCGGGATAGCTGTACCAGTGCTGGTCGTATGTTTGCATGGTGAGGGTTCGATAGCCGTAACCAACACCAAACAGCATGTATAGTGGTTTGCAGGGGCGTACTACCAAACCAACTTGTGCGGAGAGGCGGGCTGTTTTATGTTTTCCGTTCAACAGGTAGAAATCCCCGTCAACCATAGGCTTGTACACGCCTTTGAAGTTGAAATTTGTCATGGCACTGACAAACCATCCCACATTTTTTGCCTGTCCCACTTTGAAGCCATACGACCATTGTGGCAGGGGACTGTAGGCGGCGTTTAGGGTAAAGANNTTTAGGGTAAAGAAGGTGTTGTATGGCATTTCCGCCCGGCGTTTCTTCTTCCATTGTTTTTCCGCATTGCCATCCACACGTACCATGAAAACGAAATCATCCCCAACCAATTCCGCCATTTCTTCCAACACATTCCACACAATTGTTTTTCGGCCGGGACCAATGGTTTTGCCCACATCTCCACTTACTTGTTTTAGTTCCCGATAGGAATTGCCGCCATTAGCGGAGATATAGACGGAGATGTCCGCTGCTTTATCCAAAGAGTAAGAGATGTGAATGTTCTTGTCCACCTGCTGTGCAGTAACATTAGAGACATTTTGTGCCCATAGGCTCTGGCAGCATACAGTCACTAATGATAGAATTACAAGTTTTATTGATAGGCCTTTCATTCTTAATTATTCATTCTTAATTCTTAATTATTCAGAATCTCCAGTTTTGCCAGCTGTCTTGCACCTGTAGAGAGGTATTTACTTCGGGAGTTTGGTCTTTGCGGTTCACACGAAGACTGCTTTCACCTACGTTTTCATTTAGGTAATCAAACAATTCAGAATAGTTGCATTCGCCTTTGCTGTCTTGGAGTTTCTTCAGCAGGAAATAAGTAAACATGCCATGTTTTTTATCTGTATAAGGCAAGGCTGTCTGATCTGCCGAGGTGGCTGAGAATACCACAATATTTCCACTTAGAGCGTCTTTCTTCGGCGTTACTTTGATACCACGGGAAGCTACCAATCCCATGTCACGACCTCCGCCGCTGAAACAGGCGTCCAGAAACACAGTGATACGCTGGGCATTTGTGGAGCTCAAGCTCTGGTATAAGTCGTACAGGGCAATGGCAGAAGTGAGATTGGAGGCATTGACATCCACAGGAATCAGGTAGGGTTCTTTGGTGTTTTCATTGGGAAGTCCATGTCCCGCATAGTAGAAGATAATTTCTGCTTGTGGGTCACGTGCCGCCAATCGGGTGATAAAATCAATTTCCTGGTTCATCTTAGCCGAGGTGGCATTACGTAAAAACGAGATGTTTCTTGCATCTACGCCCAGTGTTTTCTCACAATATTCATTGAATATGGAGGCGTCCTCAGCAGCGAAAGGAACATCTTGCTCACTGCTCAACCCTTTTTGATAAGAATGGTAATCCTGGTTACCGATGATGATAGCATAACAATGGGGATTGGATTTGTTAGTTTGAGGAATGTCGCGATCCACGTCCGAACGCAACGACACGTCTTCAATAGCTGTTTCTTTGATATTGGAACCGACAGTTATGGTGCCACTGGCCAAGGTCTGGTTCAGTGTCAGGTTGATGTCTTTGTTCTGTCCGTATTTGCCGTATTTTTCAGTAATTTCCACTTTTAATGGCAGCGTAGTTCCTTCATATCTGCCATTCACTATCAGTTGGAAATTCAGGATTTGGGTTTCTCCCGGACCCCATGTCGGGAAAGTGAATAAATCTTGTCCGCTGATATTAAGCACATTGTCAGGATGCTTAAGTTTAACAGTGACATTCTCTCCTATGCCTTGTTGTATGTTCTGTAACAGGATCTGCAAATTGAATTGTTTTTGTTTTTCCAGAACACCGCCATTGTCACCTGAAACGATATAATCTTTGACCACAATCAAAGGTTCTTGGAATTTACGGGTTTGCACACGCAGTTTATAAGGTTCCGTGTTGAAACCGAGCGGTTCATCCACATAAACCGTGAATTCAGCTACGCCATCAGCTGTTTTCATAGTGGTGGTAATAGGAAACTCAACCGTAGCGGTACCATTCACTTTAATGCTTGGAATCTTTTTGTCTGAAACAGTGATGCCATTGGTGGTACCCGAGGCTAAGATTTTGGCAGTCAATCCCAAGCCATCACCTAAGCCAATATTTTTCAGTTTCATCACAATCTTACATTTCTCATTGGCATCAATGGCCTTGTTGCCATCCTCATCCACAAAATAGGGTTCTTCCACAATTTGCCAAAGGGGAGGTTTTACCTCTTTGGTGATGTTGAAACTCANNTGGCTTCCGATTGCGCCAGACTTGTTCCCATGCACAACATCAGGAGCAATAGGGCAACAAATAGTTTTCTTTTTTTCATATCTTATTGATTATTAATATTGTAATCTATATTGATTTGTCCGCTTTGTTCATCCTTCGAACCATCTTTATAGGTCACAGCAAGCTTCCATGTTAGTTGCTTTTCTGGATAAATCTTTCGATAGGATAGCTCGTAACGTTTTGTGGCCGCATCCGTTACTTCTGCAATCACTTTGTTTGATGCATCTTTAACTGTAAAGTGCAGTTTCTGCACATTGCTTGCATTCCACTCGAAAACAAAAGACTTGTCAAGATTTTTGCACAGCACCAAATAGTTGCTTTTGTTGGGTTTTGTTACGCTTAAACTATTGGTTTCCTGGGTGGAAGCATAATGACGTTCCTCAACTTGCACGCTATGGTATTCGTTAGAAGGTGTGGAGGAAGGTGTTTCTGTTGTGGTTGTTGTAGTAGCCGTGGAAGTCTCATCCTCTACAGTTGAGGAAGTCGCTTCCGAAATGATACTTTCTGATGTCTCATTTTGAGCGATATAAGTCTGCTCCATTTGCGACTGTATCGGAGTTGAATCGTTTCCAGATTTATTGTCTTGGACCAAAGTGTTCTGTGGATTTGTCGGGCGAAGCAAAAGATATATGGTGCTGGCCAACAAAATGGCTGCCACGGCAGCAGCTGCCATGGTAAAAATCCTAATACTACGCCTGCGATTTGTGGAGACATTGGGGTTATCCGCTTGGGATTCGGGCAAAACGCTGCGGATACTTTGTGCAGCTACTTCAAGGTTCGGTTTTCTTAACGGCTCATGATCAACCAGTTGGGATGCTTTGGCAATGGCGGTAAACTCATCCATCAACTCGGGATTTTCAGCCAGCAGTTGGAGAATCTGTTCGTTTTCCTCCTCGCTGGTCCGGCCATCCAAAAATCTGGAAAAAAGCTCTTCTGAAATATTCAATTCCTTCATGACCTGTAAGCTTTTAGTATTTTCCTTAAATGTGCGATGGCGCGGCTTTTCACTGTGTAAGCATAGTCAATGGACAAATCATGTTCGGCAGCTACATCTTGAATCTCAGCACCGTCCAGCAATAGCTGTCGGGCTACTTCACGTTCAGTGTCGTTCTTCAAACTGTCGATTGCCTTTTGAATGTCCATTTTTACCAGCTCCTGATTTTCCTGCTTGTACTGTATGATATTATCATCCCATTTTTCATGTATAGAGATGAGGCCGTAGGAATCTATCTTTGATTTCTTATAATTCATAAAGAAACGGAAAGAAACCACTGATATCCAGGTGTTTAATTTTGACATTGCAGGATTATATGAACGCAAGTGCCTCCAGTTATCCTCGTAAAGGTACAGGAAAAGCTCGTGTACCAGTCCTTGCACACTCACTTCGTAAGTAAAAATCTTATAGACATGGTATTCGAAAACGCTGTAGTATTTCTCGTAGAAGAAATACAGGATCGCCTTCTCGTTGTTAGCCAAGAGTTGTTCCACCAATTCAGAGTCTGACAATTGTTGAAGAGCGTTCATGACAGCTTTTCCACCCGAAGTTTTCGTATCGGGCACGGTTTTCTTCTTTTTCTTCCGCCCGACTCCCTATGGCGGAGCAATTGGTTTTTACTCGAAAAGCACATAAAAAAAGCGCGGGAATCTGAAACATCGCTCATCCCGCTACCTGAGGCTCTCGCATTGCCTGCATCCGAGGATAAGCAATGCCGAGGCCCACGCTGTTGTATATGAAACGGATATTATTGTAGATAACCCGTCTGGTAGGGTGAAAAATTTTTCGCCCCTACAGGAATATACAAACCAATGGGCATTGAACATTGCCTTACCGTGCGGATGCTTTTTGAATTTGCGAGATTCAGATAGCCGCAGATAAGACGTTGACTCAACGCCTTTATTATGTTTTGCTGCCCGCCTTCCGCCCGTCCGGCTTCGGAACGAACAACACTGCAAAATTAATGAAATTTCTTTAACCTAAGCAAGAACGGGGGAAAAAAGTTTCGTTTCCTCCTCATACACTCTTCAACCCCTCTTCTTAGAATCTTCTAGGAGTCTTCTACCTCTTTAGGGTACTTACGACTGATTTGGGTTGTCACCTATGTATCTTACGACTGATTCAAGTTGACGGGTTGATAATTGACGACTGGTTTAAGTTGTCAGTCTGTGTGCGTTTCGCGGCAGCAGTGTGTCATCATCAGGGCAAATGCCCGTGTGCCGCGAGGGAAGGAGAGATAGTCTGCCCACCCCAGACTGCGGCCTGCGGCCTTGTCAGGGGTTAATTGCACTGCGTGCGTAAAGCCTCTGCGAGGCTTAAATGGCACGGCTGCGCCGTGATATATGTGTCACTACCCCGGCCTTCGGCCACCCGTTGGGGGCTACGCCCCCTTTCTCCTCCTCGCTCGGCATAATCAAAGCAAGCTTTGCTTCTGCACTTGTTTCTTCGTTGAACCTCCAAGAAGGGTAGTTGGATTTTTTGTAAGGCTAAGCCCTGACGCTACATCCTCTAATTGTTCACCAACGGATGCATTCGATGCGTCACTCCCCTCGAACGCAGTGAGACTCCCCAAAATAATTGGCACATTAGCACATTGAAAAACTGTCAACTTCTGCCTTCACTTCATTTCCTGCAACTGCGAGACGCAGTTGCCTACATTGATAGCCCCTATTCACTGACCCCTGACCCCTAACCCCTGATCACTGAAAATTGGCACATTAACTAATTTGCTAATTAACTAATTTGCTAATTGAAAAAAAGTGTATCTTTGCAAACTTTAAATTTAAAACACTTAAAAACGTATAATTATGAGCGAAATTATTGGTATTGTGGGTCGTCAGATTCTCGACTCAAGAGGAAATCCTACTGTTGAAGTTGATGTTTATACCGCCGCTGGCGCCATGGGCAGAGCCGCTGTTCCGTCAGGTGCCTCCACCGGTGTGCATGAAGCTTGCGAGTTGCGCGATGGCGACGAGTCCGAATATATGGGCAAGGGCGTTAGAAAAGCCGTGCAGAATGTGAACAAGATTTTGGCAGAGGAACTGAAGGGTATGTATGTTGAAAACCAGAGCGAAATCGATGCCCGTATGATTGAGATTGACGGTACTCCTAACAAGTCGAAACTGGGTGCCAACGCCATCTTGGGTGTTTCTCTGGCTTGCGCCAAGGCTGCTGCCCAGGAAGCAGGTATGCCGTTGTACCGCTATGTGGGCGGCTGCACCTGCAACACGCTTCCCGTGCCGATGATGAACATCTTAAATGGTGGTTCTCATGCCGACAACTGCATCGACTTCCAGGAATTCATGATCATGCCCGTTGGCGCTGATACTTTCGAGAACGCCCTGCGTATGGGTGCCGAAGTTTTCCACAACCTGAAGAAAGTGTTGAAATCCCAGGGCTATTCCACTAACGTGGGTGACGAAGGCGGTTTCGCTCCCAACCTGAAATCCAACGAAGAGGCTATCGAGGTGATTCTGCAGGCCATTAAGAATGCCGGCTACAAACCCGGTGAAGATGTGTGCATCGCTCTCGACCCCGCTTCTTCAGAATACTATATTCCCGAAGAGAATGTTTACCATCTGAAGAAATCTACCGGTGCCAAATTGACTCCGGAAGAAATGGTGAATTTCTGGGTGAACTGGACTGAAAAATATCCTATCGTTTCCATCGAAGACGGTATGGCCGAAGACGACTGGGACGGTTGGCGCATGATGACCGAAAAGTTGGGTGACAAAATCCAGCTGGTGGGCGACGACTTGTTCGTGACCAACGTGGAGCGTCTGGCTCAGGGTATTGAGAAGGGTGTGGCCAATTCCATCCTGATCAAAGTAAATCAGATTGGTAGCTTGACCGAAACCATCAACGCAGTGAACATGGCTCACAAGAACGGTTATACCGCAGTGATGTCACACCGTTCGGGCGAAACCGAAGACACCACTATCGCTGACTTGGCAGTGGCACTGGGTACTGGTCAGATCAAGACTGGTTCGGCTAGCCGTACCGACCGTATCTGCAAGTACAACCAGCTGCTCCGTATCGAAGAGCAATTGGGTAGTCAGGCTTATTTTCCCGGAACGGATTTTCCGTATATGCCGCAGAAATAGTTGACAGTTGACAATTGATAGTTGACAGTTAACAAAAAAAAAAGAGATGCGAACAATCGCATCTCTTTTTTTATTGAATGGGTAGTCTAAAATTCATAGATTTTCTCAATCCCAGGATAGGTGAGCAGGTCGGAGCAGAAAATCAGGGGAGGGAACACCGGAACACGGTGTCTTTTGTCCTGGGATAAGTCAAGGCCTAACTCGCTTTTATAGATAAACCATACCAGTTCTGTGCAATAAAAAGCAGTGCTGTCCTGGTCGTCAAAGGCATTGTCGAATAGCAGTTGCTGGCGGTATAGGTTCAGCCCTTTTTGCAGCAGTTTCATCGTGTCGTCTTCGTCAAGGGGAATGCGGTATATCCCTCCTTGGGAGGCTCTGTCGGAACGGAAGAATACGCCGATGTCCTCTAATTTGACGCTGTCTTTTTCGTTTTCGGATTCTCGCTCATTGGGCACGGCATGCAGCACCTGCCAGCGTTCTCCGGTCCATAACAGCATACCCACATGCGAGTAAGTGCTGTTCTGATCCGTCAGGGTGACGGTGTGACTGATCACACTGCGTCCGGTTCTGAAAACCAAATCTCCGGATTGGAGCTGGATGTTACCGGGTAGTTGAAATTCCCGGATGTCCGAATCGGTGTGGCAGCTGGTCAGCAGGATAATCCCAAAAAAGAAAAAGGTAGAAATGAACAGTATCCGATTTCTACCTTTCCCGTGGATAAAAGGAAGTGTTATTCCGCTGAGATTACCCATTTCTTATCTTCTTTGACCAGATTGAGTTTCTCGGTTTTCTCTTCCGGATTTTCATTGAAAGCGGAGGTAAATGTGTATTTCACTTCCACGGTGGCGCTGTTGCCGTCTTCGGCAATTTCTTCTTTGACGATTTCATAGTCGGACACATTCAAACCGACACCTTGCATTTTTTGGACGCTTTGCTGGATTTCTTCGGAATTGGTCATGGTGGTGTAGGACAAAGCTTTCTCAAAGTCCCCTTTCTTCAGGGCTGAATAATAGTCGTTGGCCACATCCGAAGGAGAAGTTTTGCTACAAGAGCTGAAAGCGAAAACCATCAATAATGCTGAAACAAATAAGGCGATTTTTCTCATGATTTTTGAATTTAGGTGAATAAAATATAACTGGGCAAATATACAAAAAAATGGATTCATAATTTGTTTCTTGGAAGAAATGTGTTTATTTTGGAATAAAGCAGGGGTATAATTCAATTTATTTATGTACTTTTGCAAACTTATGCTAGGTATATACAGATGAAACGTCTTGTCTTATTGGTTATAATCTTGTGGTGTTTTTGCTCTTTGCGGGGGCAGAACTACAACATGTCCAATGGGACGGTGACGATTTCATGTCCTCAAACCGTGCATTTTTATGATCCAGGTGGACCTAATGGAAATTACGGAAATAGTTCAGATTACACGCAGACTTTTGTCTCTTCTGACCCCAGTAAATGTTTACGGGTGACGTTCACCTCTTTCCATTTGGAGTCGGCGACATGGGATTACTTGAAAATTTACAATGGAGCGAGCTCGTCTTCTTCGTTGATTGGCTCATTCGGAGGAACAGGTTCTCCGGGAGTCATCACTTCCACAAATGGCGCTTTGACTTTTGTGTTTCATTCAGACGTATCTATCAACTATGATGGTTGGGCGGCCACTATCACTTGTGTGGAGTGTTCATCAACGCCAGATTATCCGGGAGGTTGTATTCCTCAGTCCACTGCCAATGGCTCACCATGTGCGACTAATGGTATTCATCCATTTTGTACAGAAGATAATGATTTTAATGTAGCCTATCCTTCCGTAACAGGTTCTCAAACTGCAGCGTCTTTTTTAGGTAGTAGTGGATACGCATGTTTAAGCACTTCACCTAGGCCAAGTTGGTATTATTTGCAGATAGAAAATCCCGGTAATTTGTTGATATACATACAGTCGCGAGCGAGTGTCCTTCCCAATGGTCAGCCTAATCCAAGTTCTGCGGGTAGAGATATTGATTTTGCCTGCTGGGGACCTTTTGAGGCTCAAAGCCAGGAGGATTTTATTGAGAAATTATGCTGTGGTTTTTATAATCTTGATGATATAGACAATGATAGTCACAGACCTAATGGTGGTAATCATTCCACACCGGATGCGGGAAGTAACCCTCCTGCTTGGGGCGGTTATCCTGATGGAAATCTGATAGATTGCAGTTATGACGCGGCATCTACAGAATGGTGCTATATTCCCAATGCCCAACAGGGACAATGGTATCTGCTTTTAGTTTGTAATTATAGTTCCAGTTCAGGCTATTTTGGTTTTACTTCTCAATCGACAAGTTCGTATGGAGGAGGACAAGCCACGACCAATTGCAGTTTGTTGGCTCCTATATCTTATAACAATCCTTTATGTGAGGGCGACACCTTGGTGTTGACATGCACGAATCCAATTACGGGGGCTACTTATCATTGGTCAGGGCCAGGCGGATGGACGGCCACCACAAGTGTGCCGACGGTGAGCATTCCCGATGTAACAGTCGCTCAAACAGGTCAGTATAGTTTGCAATTGACAGGCCCCGGTATCACGGTGACCCCTTCGCAAATTGAGGTGACGGTTAATGCTATGCCTCAGGTGACATTGACTGCGTCGGCGGATACCATTTGCCGGGGAACACAGGTGACACTGCAAGCCGAAGGAGCCTCCAGCTATACTTGGTCTCCATCGGGCTCCGGCGCTATCCGTACGGTTTCACCAACGACAACCACTACATATGTGGTTACAGGTTCTAATAACGGATGTGCGGCTGCCGATTCATTGACTGTCGTCGTTCATCCGAGACCCTCAATCACATTGTCTACAAATCCGTCCAATCATACTATCTGTAGGGGAGATTCAGCAACTTTATATGCAACGGGAGGCCATACTTATGAGTGGTTGCAAGGCGGTGATACGATAGCCTACGAGGATTCGTTGCGTGTATCCCCGTACTCCAATACAAGTTATCGAGTGGTGGCGACCAGTGAGGAAGGGTGTACAAATTCTGCAAGCCAGACTATTATTGTCCGGGCATTGCCCACCGTGTCCATTTCGGGTGGCAATGGTATATGCTTGGGCGACAGCGTGCAGTTGACTTCCACCACGGCGAGTCATTACGAGTGGAGTACGGGTGCCACGACACGAACGATATGGGTGCATCCTGACGAGACTTCGGATTATACGGTGACGGTGACCAACAACTATGGCTGTACGGCTTCGGATACGGTACAGGTAAGGGTTTTCCTTTCGGATACAAGTACTTACAGGGATACCATCTGTTGGAACAGTGTGTTCCAGGATGCGAATTTCAGCTTGACGGAAATCTTGCCGCCAGGCAACCATCAGTATAGTGTCACTTACCAGACTTCCGCCTCCTGCGATAGCGTGGTGATTCTTGAATTGACCGTTCCCCCTATGATTCCGGTGGTGTGGTACGATACTTCTTGTGTTTCGTATCAGTGGAGAAATCACACTTATACGCAAACAGGGGTTTATATAGATTCGGTACTTGATGCCCATGCTTGCTTGCAGGTGGACACTTTGCATTTGACGATTCGTGAGGCTTACGAAACAGTCGAGACAGTGACCGCATGCGAGTCTTATACCTGGATCAACGGGGTGACTTATACTGAAAGTACAGAAACACCGAGCTATACGATGACCGCCTCCTCGCTGTGCGATAGTATTATTCATCTGCATCTTACGGTATATCATGCTATGCATGAAGTGATTGAAAAGGATACTTGCTCTTTTTACACTTGGCATGGGACGGGATACACACAAAGTGGTGTATATACTTTTTCTTCCAATGATGAGCATGCATGTCCTTATACCGACACTTTGTTGCTTTCATTGCATTTTGCCTCACCTGCCTCAATGGATGCCCAGGCTTGCGATTCGTATGAATGGAACGGTACGGTTTACACCGAGTCGGGAGTATATACCCACGGACATGCGGATGCCAATGGCTGCTGGCAGGTAGATACCTTGCATTTGACTATCAACAGGCCGGTTCATGGTTCGGAAACAGTTGCCGTATGTGAGTCATACGAGTGGCATGGAACTACCTATACCCAAAGCGGGGTGTATTTGTATGCTGTAAATGATGAACATGGCTGTGTGCAGGTGGACACTTTGCATCTGACGGTGCATCATGCAGTAGGTGTAAATGAAAGAGTTGTTGTTTGTGAACCATATAGTTGGCATAATATTCAGTATGATGTCAGCGGTGTTTATCTGTATAATTATAATGATTTGCATGGCTGTCCTTGTGCCGACACCTTGCATTTAAGGGTTACCTCACAACCGGAATTGTTGTTGGAGGAGGTGATTAATGCCACTTGTAACCAGGATAATGGATCGATAAAGATTTTGCCCTCGGGGGGAACGTTGCCCTATCGCTATGTTTTCCAGCCAAGTGGGGTAGAGGCGGAGTTCAATCATTTGGCCGTTGGAAGTTATCATTTGCAGATGATTGATTCCATCGGATGTACGGCAGAAACTGAATTTTCAATAGAGAATATTATTCATCAGGTGAATCTTGTGCAGGTCACCGATGCCCACTGTGGACGTGCTGATGGCCGTGTGGAAATTGCCGCTACCGGTGGTTTCGGGGTTTACTCTTATCAGTGGGTCTCGCCCATTGTCAGTGATGGTCCTGTGGCAGAACAGGTCGCTGCCGGAAACTATAGTGTAGCAGTGGTGGACAGCAATGGTTGTAGCCTGACGCTTGCTTTTACGGTTAGTGATATTCCCGGTCCCGACGCCTGTTTCTATTTCAGTGTTTCAAATGAGAAGAGTGTGATTATGGTGAATTGTACGCCGGAAGAGGGGCTTATCCATTGGGCTTGGAATTTTGGCGACGGACAGAGTTCAACCGAGTGGCAGCCCACGCATACTTACAGCGATCCTGGACAGTATCCGGTGGTGCTTACTGTGGTGGATGATAATAATTGCGTGGATTCTTTGTCTCTTTTATATGTGATTCATGAGGTGCCGACAATGTATTTGCCTTCAGCTTTTATTCCTGAAAGCGAAATTGCGGAAAACCGTGTGTTCAAGCCGATTGGTAATTCTATTTCCGAAGAGAATTATGAGATGCGGATCTATGACCGCTGGGGACAACTGATTTTTGTCAGCCGCCGTTTGGAAAATGGTTGGGATGGACACATCAACGGACATTTAGCACCACAAGGCACTTATACCTATCAGATCAATTATGTGGATATAGAAGGGAAACCCAATTCGAAAAAGGGCAGCATTTTGCTCCTGAGAGGGGGAACAAACTAGGAACTAAGAGTTAAGAATTTAGAATCGAGAGTTAAGAATTAAAAACTAAGAACTAAGAATTAAGAGCTATGATTCTTGATTCTGGCAAAAAACTTAACTGTCAACTATCAATTGTCAATTGTTAATTGTCAATTGTCAACTATCGTATCAGCGTAATATTGCCGTCGCGTTCGAAGTAGTTTCCGTTAACATCTTTGTATTTAATGCGGTAAACATACACACCAGGGATAGCGTCTCTTCCATCGAGCAGGGTGCCGTCCCAGCAGATGGCTGGATTGTAGCTGCTGAATACCAAACTACCGTGGCGGTCATAGATAACCCAAATGAATTCCTTTTCTTGAACGGTTTTGCCAATAAGGCATATTTCGTCGTTGATGCCATCACCATTGGGGGTGAATGCATTGGCAATATATACAGGCCCGTTAATAATGTAGTCTTGGCGCAGTGAGTCGATGCAGTTGAACGCATCGGCGGCAATCATGTTGACGCTATAACGGCCCGGATCCATGTATTCGTGGGAGGGGTGTGTCTCGGTGGAGGTGACACCATCGCCGAAATCCCAGAAATAGCTGTTGTTTCCTTGGGTGCAGTTGGTGATAACCATATTGACATCATCGCTGGTGGAGAAAATGAAGCAGGGGTCGGGACCGGGAACATGAGTCACTTCAATGGTTGTGGTGATGGAACAGCCTACACTATCGGTGGAGGTAATGGTGTATGAGCCTGCATTCAAGTTGTTCGCAATGCTGTCTGTGAAGGAGGCCGTGTTACAGGTATAGGTAAAGCTTCCCATTCCACCGGTGCCATGCATGGTGATGGAACCCACAGCTTGATGGCAATGGGAGGGGAGAACCTCGTGATGTTCGCTTATTTCAGGATAAACGATGATTTCCACAGTGGTGTCACCGCTGCACAAAGCATCGGTTTTCACTTCCACGGAATAATTTGTGCTTGTGTTGGGGGTGACGTGAATGGTGCTGCTGGTACTGCCGTTAGACCAGTTGTAATGCGAGCCGCCGGAGGCAGTGATAGTGGCACTCTGGCCATAACACAAGGTGGGATCGTCAATAACCACCTCAATAACAGGGTTGGGATTGACGGTAACGATGAGGGAGTCAAGACCGGTACATTCATTAGCTTCGGCAATCAAAACGTAAAGGGTTGACTGTTCTGGCATCACATCGACAGCGGAAGTGTAAGAGGCAATAATGGAAAAGTTGCCGTCTGGCAGAGGCTTGGCAGACCATTTGTAGGAATAGCCGGGATGGTTGCCGCCAGCGGACAAATGAACACTGTCACCCAAGCAGATGGATTCGTTATTCGCCACGATTTCGGGAGTTGGGGTGGGGAATATGGTGACGTCTACCACAGCTTCATTGGAATTCTGGGAAATACCTGACATGGTCATATGGTATTCGCCGGACATATTGGCGGTGGCGTTGGGTACTTGCAAGGTGGTGTTGGTGGTGGACTGGGCAAAGCCGTTGGGTCCAGTCCAGTTGTAGGTGGCGCCAGGTTGCGGTGCAGTAACGTATAGTTCCAGCGTTCCTCCTTCACAAATGGGAGAGTTGGAGTCACCGGAGTTCAACAAATCACAGTTGGTGGTGGCAGTGGAACTGGAGGTGGCATTGAAATTGATAGTGCCTGGTTGATTGCTATAGTTTGTCAATAATAATAAATACCATTGGCCGGCTTGAACATTGCCAAGACTGCAATCTTCCGTCCAACTGGCGCTATAGCTACAGTCCACAACGGTCTGGTCACTGACATTGTATTGTCCGCAGCACAGACTGTTGGTAAAATCGGCTTGGCTGGCAGCGGTGAATGGTCCCCAGCAGACAAAATCCACATCCAGAGTTCCGCCTGATAATCCATGCTGTTCAATGTGAATGGTCAGTGAGCCTGATTGATCAATCTGAAAATAATACCATGCGGGATTGGGAGTCGTGTAACAACAGTTCACTTGATTGCTTCCCGTAAATGGTGATGAATTCGGACTGTTGGTGCTGGAAGGATAGGTCACACCGTAGGGGTTTTCGTCGGCACAGAATGGTGTTGCCGGTGTTTGTTGTGAACAAGGAGAACCATTGGCGGTGGACTGCGGGTTGCATTGTGCCATTCCCGCAACACATGATATTATGAATAAAAGGCTTAAGAAAAAATTACTACGCATACTAAAGAATTTAAAGTGCAAAGATACTGATTTTTTTGTAATCTTCGCATAAGATGGAAAATTTAAGTATGCGGGTAGACAAAACTAAAATTTCCCTTAATTCTTTCGTATGAATTCAAAATACAGAATTCTTGTATGTCTCTTCTTACCTGATCAGCGTAATATTGCCGTCACGTTCGAAGTAGTTTCCATTAACATCTTTATATTTAATACGATAAACATATACGCCAGGGATGGCGTCTCTACCGTCGAGCAGGGTGCCGTCCCAGCAGATAGCGGGATTGTAAGTGATGAATACCAGGCTGCCGTGGCGGTCAAATATAGCCCAAAGGAATTCCTTTTCCTGAATAGTTTTGCCAATGAGGCATATTTCATCGTTAATGCCGTCACCATTGGGGGTGAATGCATTAGCGATATAGACAGGGCCATTGATGATATAGTCTCTGCGCAGTGAGTCAGTGCAGTTGTGCTCATCAACCACTATCATGCTTACACTGTATCTGCCGGGATCCATGTATTCGTGCACGGGGTGGGTTTCCGTGGAGGTTACACCGTCGCCAAAATCCCAGTAATAGATGTTGCTATTCCCTTGGGTGCAGTTGGTGATGGTCATGTTCACATCATCGGAACTTGTGAAAAAGAAGCATGGAACAGGACCTTGTTCGGAAGGTACGGTTACAGTGGATCTGATGTCACATCCTACGCTGTCGGTGGCTGTGATAATGTATGTGCCGTCAGACAGGGAACCTGCCACATTGCCTGTAAATTCCGCTTCTTTAACGGTGTATACAAAATTGCCAACTCCGCCAGTGGCATGCATGGTGATCTCTCCAGAGGGATATCCACAATAGGATGGAAGCACCTCATAAGACATGGTGATTTCTGGATAGACGACGACTTCAACGGTGGTGTCGCCGCTGCAGAGTGCTTCGGTCTGCACTTCCACAGTGTAGCTTGTGGTTTCGTGAGGGGTGACACGAATGGTGCTGTTGTTGCTGCCAGTGGACCAATGGTAGTACGAACCTCCAGAGGCAGTGATAGTGGCGCTTCTGCCATAACATAAGCTGGGATCGTCAATAGTCACCTTAATCTCGGGGAAGGGGTTGACGATGACAATGAGTGAGTCCAGACCGGTGCATTCATTAGCTTCGGCAATAAGAACGTATAGTGTTGATTGTTCTGGAGTGACGTCCACCTCAGAGGTGTAGGAGGCGAAAATGGAGAAGTTGCCGTCTGGCAGAGGTTTGGCTGACCATTTGTAGGAATAGCCGGGATGGTTGCCGCCATCGGACAAATGAACGCTTTCACCAACGCAAATAGACTCGTGATCTGCCACAATTTCCGGTGTTGGAGTCGGGTATATGGTGACATCCACCACTGCTTCGTTGGAATTTTGGGAAATACCTGTCATGGTCATGTGGTACTCACCGGACATGTCGGCGGTAGCGTTGGGGATTTGCAAGGTGGGATTGGTGGTGGACTGGGAGAAACCGTTAGGACCGGTCCAATTGTACGTGGCGCCTGAAACCGGAGAGGTTACGTACAATTCTAGTGTGCCTCCTTCGCAGATAGGAGAGTTGGAGTCGCCAGAGTTCAGCAGGCTGCAATTGGTAGTGGCGGTAGAGGCTGAGGCAACCGGACTGAAGGTGATTTGTCCGGCGCTGCCGTTATAATTGGTAAGGAGCAAGATGTACCATTGACCTTGTTGTGCATTGGGAATATAGCACCATTCGGTATAGTCTGCATAGTAGCTACAATCTACCATAGTGCCATCGGGATATCCTCCCATGTTACCGTTATGGTTTCCATTGGTGGGTCGGTGACTGCCTTGGCTACTATTGGTGAATGTATATTGTCCGCAGCATAGTTTCTCCATGAAATCTTCTTGATTTTGGGCGGTGAAGGGTCCCCAACAGGCGAAGTCCACATCGATACCAGTTCCGGAGGTGTTAAATTGTTCAATGTAAATCAACAAATTGCCAGGCTGGTCAATCTGCATGTAATACCAAGCGGGGCGGGGTGTGGAACCGAGGCAACCAATGCTGCTTCCGCTACTGTTCCCGAAAAATGGGGCGGCAGTGTGGGAACCAACTCCCGAGGCGTAAGTGATACCGTAGGGGTTGTCATCGGTGCAGAAGGGGTTGGCCATGGTTTGCATGGAACAGGGAGACCCATTGTTGGTGGACTGGGCAGTGCCTGCATAGACAGTGACAGTTGCTGTGGCTGTACTGGTGCATTCATATTCATTATGAACGGTTACGCTGTAATTGGTGGTTTGAGTGGGCGTGACGTGGATGGTATTGCTGGTACTGCCAGTGGACCACTGGTATTGTGTGCCACCAGAGGCGGTGATATTGGCACTTTCCCCATTGCATAAAGAGGAATTGTCAATGTCAAACTCAATATCAGGACTGGGGTTGACAGTGATATCAACAAATTCCATACCTGTGCAGCCATCTTTTTGCGCAATCAGGGCATAACGGGAGGATTCTGCTGGATAAACAACAATGGAAGTTTGGTTGTTGTTGGCAATGACGGAGGAATTGCCATTTTGCATAATTGCCCAGCTATAGGTGTAGTCGGGATGGTTGCCGTCAGTGGATAAATGGACACTTTCGCCTATGCAAATGGTTTGATGATCTGCCACAATACCGGGTGTGGGAGAGGGGGTGATGATTACATCCAAAGTGGCTTCATTGACGGTCTGGGCAGCACCAGACATTGTCATGTGGTAAGTGCCGGACATGTTGGGTGTGGCGTTGGGAATGGACAGGGTGGGATTGGTGGTGGATTGGGAGAATCCATTGGGACCAGTCCAGTTATAGGTAGCTCCTTCTTCAGGGTCGGTGCAGGTGAGTAGCAACGTTTCCCCTTCGCAGACAGGAGAATTGGAAGTACCCGCATTATCGTTCGTACTGATTAGATTACAATTGGTGGTGGCGGTGGAGTTAGCGGTAGGTTTGATACGAATGGTCCCCTCTTGATTGCTATAGTTCGTGATCAGTAACAGATACCATTTCCCGCTTTGGACAGTGCCAAGGCTGCAGTCTTCCGTCGAAGTAGTGCTAAAACTGCAGTCAACGATGGTTTCATCACTGATGTTGTATTGTCCACAACACAATTTGTTGGTGAAATCATTTTGGCCGCTAGCCGTGAAGGGACCCCAGCAGACAAAATCAACATCCAAGCCTGAACCTGAATTGTTTTGCTGCTCAATGTGAATGGTCAGTGTGCCAGGGTTGTTAATCTGGAAATAGAACCATGCTGGATTGGGTGTCGTGAGACAACAACCTGCTTGGTTGCTTCCCGTAAACGAGGAGATGTTTTGGCTGTTGGTAGGAGAGGTTAATGTCACGCCATTGGGGTTGTTGTCGGGACATGAAAAAAACGGGGAAGCCGGTGTCTGCTGGGAGCAAGGTGAGCCGCTGGCAGCGGATTGTGGATCGCATTGTGCCATGCCTGCGAGACAAAGCGTGACGAATACAAGGCTTAAGGTAATGATTCTGCGCATGGTAGTTTTATTTCAAGAAAATCTTACTTTCATAAGACGTAATTTTTGGAAAAATGTTGCTCAGAAAATGAATTTTTTTTTCTTTGGTAATAAAAGCACAGGTGAAATTATGAATTATGAATTCTGAATTTTGAATTCTGAAGCCACTGTTCTCCTCTCCAAAGCACAAGTGCCCAGCAAGCTCCCAATATCCAGCCTACCATGAGGTCGCTGGGGTAGTGAACTCCCAAATATATACGACTATAGCTAAGCAATAACACCCAGCATAACATTATTATAATGAGCCATTTCCGCTTCTCTCCAAGATAGAGAATGACCCATAAAGCCAATGCCATGGAGTTGGCGGCGTGCGAGGAAGGAAAGCCGTATGGACCGCCCTTGTATAGCGTGCCGTCGGGCTTGGCTACCAGATGCACCTGCTCGCTCAGCACGGGGTCGTGACTGGGGCGGGGACGCTGCACACTGTGCTTGATGAGATTGCAACTTTGGTCGGTAAGAAATATACAGAGTATCAAAGCTATGAATATGGGAATAGATTTTTTCCGCCATTTCTTAATCAAAAAAAATGCTAAAATGGCATAGAAGGGAATCCATACAAAGCGGTTGGAGACCCAATAGAAGAACACATCCGCCCATGAACTATGCAATCCGTTGAAAAACAGAAAGATACTTTGGTCAGGAGGAAGGAGGTATTCTATCATTATTCAAAATCAGGATATAATAAATACTGCTGCCTTATCTCTTTGAATTTCTGTAATTTCGGCTGCCACGAGGCACGGATGTCCTCCTCGCTCTTGCCTGCGATGATATCCTTGCGCAGTTGGTTGGTGCCGGCTAATTTGTCGAAAAAGAGATTGGCATTGAAGAATTTCGCTTTGTCGGGGAAGTGCTTGTAGGCTTCAATAAGATATTGTATGTTGAAGCTGTTGCTTCCTTGTAAGTTCGCTGTGGCATAGTCGCTTAAGTTGTAACCTCGGCATTTCTGACCGTTCTGTGGCGGATTTTCCGACACTCCTTTGATGGGTCTGGGCGTGAAATAATAGTCGCCAGCCGTGAGTTGCGGATGTCCATAAACTTGAAACGGTATATTGGTACCCCTGCCGATGCTGATAGGGGTTCCCTCGAAGAGGCAGAGGGAAGGGTAGAGGTAGATGGCTTCGGGAGTTTGCAGGTTGGGTGACGGAGCAATGGGCAGTACATAGCGAGTGTTGTGGTCGTAGTTGTCCATGGTCACCACCTGCAGCCTGCAGTGAATGCCTTTGGCTAACCATCCTTCGCCGTTGATCATGCGGCCGTACTCGCCGATGGTCATGCCATGCACCACGGGAATGGGATGCATGCCCACAAAAGAGCGGTAGTTGGTGTCCAAAACAGGTCCGTCCACAAAGTAACCATTGGGGTTGGGGCGGTCCAGAATCATGACTTCTACGTCATTTTCAGCGGCGGCCTCCATCACGTAGTGCAAAGTAGAAATATAGGTGTAAAAACGGCAACCAACATCCTGTATGTCGAAGATTATCAAATCTATATCGCTTTGGCTGAGGTCGGGTTTCTTGTTTTTGCCATATAAGGAAACTATGGGAATGCCGGTTTTGGCATCCACGGTGGAGCTAATATGCGCGCCCGCCTCGGCATCTCCTCTGAAACCATGTTCAGGACAGAAAATTGTCACCACATTGAAGCCTGAAGCCACCAGTGTGTCCACCAAATGCTGTGAACCCACTCTTGAGGACTGGTTGCCACAAACTGCGATTTTCTTGCCTTCCAGCTGGTCAAAATACAAATCGGTACGCTCTGCCCCGACGATGATTTGGGCATGAGCCGCTGTGAAGAGGCTGGCGAAGAATATGATGGTGAGGAGGACTTTTTTCATAGGAATTAAGAACTAAGAATTAAAAACTAAGAACTAAACATTAAACACCAAGAACAAATAAGCACATAATTATTCTTAACTCTTAATTTTTAGTTCTTAATTTAATTGGCACATTAGCACATTGTTAATTAGCACATTTCTTCTTTTGAATCAGCTTGATTCCCCAAAGCAGTAGCGTCCAGAGTAGGCAGATGGCGGCGAATACCACCGCAATGCGGGCTAAGTAGTCGCCATGGCGGGTGTAGAAAGTAATATAGTCGTTGGGGTAAACAGTCTGCTTGATGGCCAAACGGGTATCGTATTTCGTGGCCTGGTGCACATCACCGCTCTCGTCGATGAAGGCGGAAATGCCAGGGTTGGAGGAGCGCAGGATGGTGCGGCGGCTCTCCACGGCACGCAAGCGAGAGAAGAGGAAGTGCTGCTTGTAGCCGGGGGTGTCACCCCACCAGGCGTCGTTGGTGATGACCGCCATCAGCTGGGCCCCGTCTTTGACAAAGCCTGAAAATATTTCACCGTAAGCGGATTCGTAGCATATCACTGTGCCGACTTTGACCGTGCCATTGTTGATAGTGGTTTGGAAGGCATGCTGCGCAGTGTCGGGACTTAACGAAGTGCGAGGACCGCCTAAGTTAATCACCAAATCTTCCAAGAAGAAGAACAGTTTCGGGAAGGGCATCTTCTCTACACCGGGCACCAAACGGCTCTTGTGGTACAGGTCGGTCACCCCGTATTTGTTGTAGCAGGTGGCGGAATTGTGCACCGACTGGTACAGCCCGTCTTCGCGTTTCATATATACTATGTTAGGCTCTTCCGTAAAGGTTTCGAAAGTGGAAAGACCTAGAATGAAATTCAGATTGGGATAGTGCGCAATCACTGAATCCAGCACGGTAAAACCATAATACAGGTAAGTGTCAGCTGGGTAGCTCTTGTCTAACAGGGCGTTAGCGGAGATGGTGTGGGAGATGGACGACTCTGCCGTGACAATCAGCTGGGTACTGTCGGTCACCAATGGCATGGCCACATCAAGAATACGCAGGGTATGCTCGATGTTCGACATGCGGAACTGCTCTTCGTAGGCTTCCGTGTTGTGCTGAACAATAATGGCTTCTACGGGGTTGTCATGTCTGAGGTTATTTTTGTAATGATGATAGATAAGTACAGAAGAAATCACGGGCAATGCAATCCATAATACGAAGACAGAGCCGAAAGCAATCGCCATTTTTCTTTTACTGTTAAAGAAACGTATAGTGTAATAAATCAAGAAGTTGGCGACTAAAACCCATAAGGTTCCGCCGAAAGTTCCGGTATACTCATACCATTGTACATACTGTGTGCAGCTGTCAAAAACATTGCCAAGATTCAGCCACGGCCAGGTCAGGTCCCAGTTGAGGTGCAGGTACTCAAACGACATCCAGAAGGAGATGAGGGCGATGGGTTGCAGCCATCTGGGCACACCTTTGCGGCGACAGAAATGCCACACGGCAATGACCAAAGCCATGAAGCTACTGTTGAGGATGAAGGTGACGATGGCACCGGGGCCTGTACTGTTGAAAATCCACCAGGTGGTGCCGGTATTCCATATCAGAAAGGCAATCAAACTGTAGCAGAATGCCAGTCCGGAGGAATGTTTGCGCCCTTCACCAATCAATAAATCGCTGATGACCAATAAGGGAACAAAGGCGAAAAATATCAGGAATGGCAGTCCCTTGGGATTCCACGACAGCCACAGCAATAAGCCTGAAAGAAGTGCGAGTATAAGTTTTTTTGCTTTCATTTCAGAAGATATTATTCAGGAGGAATATTATTGATGTTTTTCTTGATAAGCCTTGATGCCGGATTTCAGGAAATCCATATATCTGTTGACATCTTTTTCATAATAGGTGGGTCCTGCCAATACCGAACCATCCGTGTCCACGATAAAATAACAGGGCTGAGAGTTTTCTTTGTAGATAGTATTTTGAATGAACATATTCTTGCCTCCCAAGGTGGTGATGGGGTCACCGTCTTCATCCATAAGCTGTTGGTCTTCAGGAAGCTGAATATTCTTATCATCCACATAAAGAGCTACTACCACAAATTCTTCGGCGAACATCTTACGCACTTGCGGATCAATCCATACGGCGTTTTCCACGTTGCGGCAGTTCACGCAGCCATGGCCGGTGAAATCAATGAATACGGGCTTGTTCAGCTTTTTGGCCACACGCAAAGCCTGGTCATAGTCGAAGTAACCCTGGATGCCATGGGGTAAATCCAGTTGATCGACATACAGAACCGCCTCATCCATGCTGATGGTATTGTTGCTGGCGTTGCCGGCTTCTGTGCGCACCACATTGTTGATGTCGAAATCCTGGGTGGTCATGGGCGGCAGCCAGCCTGAGATGGCTTTCAGCGGGGCACCGAACATGCCGGGAATCATATAGACCACGAAGGCGAAAGTGAGGATGGCCATCATGAAGCGGAAGGGACTTTTCTGTACGGGCATGTCGTCATCCAAGGGGAATTTGATTTTGCCGAGGAGGTAGATGCCCATGAGGGAGAAGAGCACAATCCACAACGCCAGATACACCTCACGGTCGAGGATACCCCAGTGGTAGGTCTGGTCGGGAACATTGATGAATTTCAGCGCAAACGCCAATTCCACAAAAGCCAGCACCACTTTCAGCGTGTTCATCCAGCCGCCGGATTTCGGCATTTTCTTCAAGATGCCGGGGAAGAAGGCGAAGAGGGTGAAGGGGATGGCGATACCCAGCGAGAAGCCCAACATACCGATGATGGGTTTCAGCAGAGAGCCACCGACCGAGTTGAGGGCGACGGCTCCGGCAATAGGCAGGGTGCATGAAAATGATACCAGCACCAAGGTAAGGGCCATGAAAAAGATGCCGATGATGCCGCCTGTATTCTCCATCTTGGCTGATTTATTGACCCAGCTGCTGGGCAGGGTGATTTCAAAATAGCCGAAGAATGACAGGGCGAAAATGATGAAGATAACGGCAAACAGGATGTTGGGAATCCAGTGCGTGCTGAGGATATTGGCAAAGTCGGGACCGAAAATCAGGGAGAGGATAATGCCGAAAATCACATAGATGACCACAATAGACAAGCCATAGATGAGGGCGTGAAGCTTGGCCTTGCTGCCTGATTTCATGAAGTAGGATACCGTCATCGGTATCATTGGGAAAACGCAAGGCATGAGCAAACCTACCAGGCCGCCCAAGAAGGCTACGATAAAGAATGACCACAAAGACTCCTCTTGCTCGCCGTTGCTTGTGCTGGTAATATTTTGTGTATTAGTGTTTTCAATACTTTCTTCGGTGTTTTTTTCGCTGTTTATCTCTGCAATTTCGTCTTCCGGAGTAGCGTCTGCAGGGGTAACAGCCCCAGTTACCGCATGGTCAAAACCCTCAATGTCGAAGCTGAATTTCTTGTCGAGGGCCACGCAGCGACCGTCGATGCATGACTGTCCAGACAGTCTGCCTTTGATAGCAAACGGCTCATTCTGCAGGATTTTCACTTTTTGCTTGAAAGTGACACTGTTGACAAAATATTTCGAGGTGTCGTTGAACATCGGGTCGTAATGCACAATGGGCTTGGGTTCCAACACTTTGCCGATGCGTTTATAGCTTTTGTCCGCGGTGAAGCTGAACTCGATGGGCATTTCCATGCCGTTGTTGTGGTACTGGGAGTACAGGTGCCAGTTCTCTTGGATGGTAGCTTGGAACTGCAACTCAGCAACCGAATCGTTGACTTTTACGGTCTTGAAATTCCATGTCACAGGGGACTCTTGGGCAAAGAGGCTGCTAATCAGGAAAATGAGAAGAAATAATATTGAACTTGTTTTTTTCATAATATGTAATGATTATAATTATCGTTATTTAAAACTGCAAATGTACACAAATTTTCCCACATACAGGTGATTTTGTGTTTTTTTGTGGAGAAGCGGCATCATATTTTTCCGCAGAGAAAAAATTTTTTAATGCTGTTTATTTCAGGAATATTGTTTATTTTTGTCTTTTGCATGATATATTTTTACTTTTGGTATAAATGACTGAAAATCAGATAAAAAAGGAAAAGAAGTGGTTGTTTTTCGCGATAGGACTTATCGTGGGTTTTCTGATTTCCGCGATGGCGTTTGTGGTTTTTGCCATGATACAGAGCCAGTCGAAGTCATTTACCAAAACCATTGAGCATATATACAGTCGCGAAAATACCAAGGATACGGTGGTGAAATACGTGAATGTGGTCCGCAAGGAGACGGAAACTTCTGCTAATGATCAGCAGTCTGAACCGCAGGACACTGTGTCTGTTGATGAAATGCCGGCAGATTACGACGAGGTGGATTTCAGCTATGCCGAGGAGATGGGGACGACAGAAGATGTAGTGGTGGTGGACAAAATTATCGCCCAAAAGAAGCTGCAGGTGAAGTTCAAGAATGCTGAATTCAAGGATGTCGCGGCGACGGATGCATCATTGACGGAACTGGAAGTGCAACAGTGGAACACGCCTATCAAAAACAGAATCACTTACCACTTTACAGGCAATATACTACAAATCAAAGGTTTGGATGTTGACAAAATGGAGATTATCCATTATGACCAGCATTATTACCTCTGCCATCACGGCAACTATTATCTCTTGGAAAATAATAATGCTTTCGAGAAGTTAGGTTCGCCAGTGGCATTGGCGGTGCAGAAATAGACATTTCTTTATATTGTTTGAAAGTTAACAATTAACAGTTGTTGTGTCTTTCAACTTTAAATTTAATTGTCAATTGTCAACTGTCAATTATCTCCCATTCCGTTCTCCTTGAGGTATTCTTCGGCGTAACGGAGGAATTTGCGTTCCAGCTCGTAGTTTTTGCGCTCACGGGCAGCGCGGGCAATGGCGATGTAGGATTCGTAAACGCCTTGTTTTGAACGCATGATGCCATGGTAGTAATCGTCGTTGCAGTAGGAGGAAGGAATCTCATGGCAAAAGGTCTCCAGCAGCTGGAACAGGTCGATGGCGTAGGCTCCTTTGTCTGCTTTCACCAATGAGTCGCCCAAGTTGTAAATCTCATAATAATAGGCTGAAGATAAGCTATATACTTCGTTTTCCTGCATTTCGCTGAGGGTGTTCTGATTGAATAATTCCTTGAACAGGTTGAGGCATTCCTCATATTCTTTCTCCTCAAATTTCAGTTTAGTTTTCAGAATCAAAGCATCCACATTGTGTTTGTTGAACTGAAGAGCCCGGTTGAGGTAGTATTCCGCACGGTCGTTGTCCGCGAAAATATATTCTATCTTGGCTTTCTGATAAAAAAGCTCATCCACGATTTTGATCTGTTCCGTGAAGACGCTTTGAAGGGAGTCTGCGGTCGAAAGCAATTGCATTCCTTTGGTTTTCAGTGTGTTCTTGTTCTGACAATAAAAAAGAATGTCATCCCCGTTGTCCTTTAGTTTTCGGAGTTCATTGATGCAATCCTGCAGGAAATAATAGTGTAAGGTAATCACTTCCGGATCCTGGCTGTCGAGATGCGCGAAACGCTGCTCAATGGCTTTCAGACGCTCGGAGGTCTCCTCACAAGCATCCGCATGTTGTGCAAAAGAGTTGCATACGCTGGTGGCGATAATCAGGAAACAGAGAAATGTTTTTTTCAATGTGTGCGATGTTACTCTCCTTCGCCTTCCTGAAGGAATTTGTCGATGATTTGTTTCAGTTCTTTTTTGGGCAGCGCACCGCGAATGGCTCCGGGCTGGGCGTTGCGCTTGAAGAAAAGCAGGGTAGGAATGCTGCTGATACCCAGTGCGGAAGCAGTTTTGGTGGCTTTGTCCGTGTTGACTTTGTAAATAATCAGTTTGCCTTTGTATTCTTTGGCGAGGTCCACCAAAACTGGATGCAAGGCGCTGCAAGGACGGCACCAGTCGGCGTAAAAGTCCACAATGCAGGGGGTCATGCCCTTGTATTGGAGGCCTTTCGCATTGTCAATATCGGTAATCATGGCGGTGAAACTGTCGTCGTCTAGCATGATGATATTGCCCGACAGGTCTTCCTGGGGGATTTCTTTCGTCTGTGCGGGAGTCTTGTTGAAGTTGGGGTTGTCCATGGCCATGGAAATCACCTGCTCGGTTTCAGGGGGCAGGTCGTTCTCCGATTCGGATTGGGCTTGGGTGCATGCCGACAGCATCAAAATCAATATAGGAAGGAAAAAAATACTTTTATTCATGTTCGATGTTTTTTTCTATAACGTTATTTTCTGCAAAATGTTGTAATTCGCTTTTGAACCGGCGGCCTCTTTCCTCGAAATTCTTGAACTGGTCGTAGCTGGAGGCGGCGGGGGAGAGCAGGCAGACTTTTCCCTCGGTGGTGTTGTGGAGGCAATAATCTACAATTTTGGTGAAATCATCTTCAATGATAAATGCTTCTGGAAGAGGATATTTGGCTTCCCATTCCTGTTGGATGCGGCGACCTGCGGGTCCGGTGAAAACTACGTGGGCGATGGGATTTTGGTGCAGATAATCAATCAGAATGTCGTAGCTGATGCCACGGTCGAAACCGCCAATGATAAGGGTATCAACTTTGCGCAATGCCTTGACGGCGGCGATGGCTGCCTCGGGAATGGTGGAGATGCTGTCGTTGTAAAACTTAATGCCGTTGAACGTGCCCACCAACTCGATGCGGTGTTCCAGACCCTTGAAACTGGCGAGATGTTGGAGGATGTCTTCATCGCTGATATTGAACTGTTTGACAGCCAAAATGGCGGCCATGATATTGTTGTAGTTGTGCCGTCCCGGCAGATTATCGTAGCGGTATAGGTCGTATTCGCCTAACACCTGCCCCTTGTCCACACGAATCACTGTGTCATCGAGGCAGTAGCACCCTGTGTCAATCGCATGCATGCTGCTGAACTTGAACATCTTGCGCTGGTAGTTGTGACTCTTGATGAGGTGTGGGATGTGCTCGTCCTCAGCGTTGTAAATCAGCACATCTGATTCGGACTGGTATTTGGTGATGTTCATCTTCGCCAGTTGGTAGTTGCTGAGCGAGGCGAAGTGGTCGAGGTGCTCCTGGTACATGTTGAGCAGCAACGCAATATGCGGTGATATGGTGGTGTATTCCAGCTGATGGGCGGAAAGCTCCGCCACAATGATGGAATCCTCGTTCAGTTGGTCAATGATGTCGAAAAATGGAATGCCGATGTTGCCGGCCAGAAAAGTGTTTCCGCGGCTGTGGGACAAGATATGGTATATCAGTGAAGAGGTGGTGCTTTTGCCCTTTGTTCCGGTCACGCCAATCACCTGCTGGTTGTAGCCGTACAGAAACAGTTCGGTCTGCGAGGTGATGCGATGTGGCTGGATAAAATAGTTGATATGGTTGAGATTGATACCGGGAGTCTTGAAAATCAGGTCGTAATCGTTGAGGTTGTCAGCGTATTTCTCTCCCAAGACAAATTTCAGTTTCGGATCGTTTTGGTATTCGCTGGTGTTGAGAACCTCGCTCCGGTCGGCCGCCACAATTTCCATATCGGGNNCCGAGGATGATGATTTTCTTGTCTCTTATCTGATTTAAAATGAGGTCAAGCATACTATAAGATATAAAATGCAAAAATACTAAATATTGTTGAGAATTCAGAATTCAGAATTCAAAATTCAGAAAAATAAACTTTGAATTTTGAACTTTGAATTTTGAATTTCAAAATAGGTGCCTTAAATTGTATATGTGTATTCAAGTGTATTGATTTCAATGAGATATGTTATTTTTGTCGTGTCTCGAATTGAATCTTGAGAATGTGCCGAAGGCACAATATCTTATTAACCCCGCATAAGCACGATAGTGTGCAGTGTGGGGTGATGGGAATGAATGTGTGGTATGCGTGCGGAAAGCACGCTACTATGTACCCGCAGTTGCGTACCTCTGGCACGCTGCATTATACTATGGTCTTTGCTACCCCAAACTGCGGCCTACGGCCTTGTTAGGGGTTAATGGAATATCGTGCTTTCAGCACGCAAATGTTAATTGGTCTTACATTACCCTTTGACAAATCAAACAGCCAATGATATGTAAATTATCGAACTAATACTAATTTTGAATTAATAAATAAGCACATTGATAAATTTTGTATCTTTGCAACTTATTTTTAAAAAATATTGTATGAATGTTACATTGATAACGTTAGTTTACCTTCTCGGTCCGGTGATTATCATCCTTTTGTATAATCGTTTCGACTGGGTGAAGAAGGTGGGAACGGTGATTATGGCGTATGCTGTGGGTATTATCTTGGCTTTGGCGGGACTGATTCCGACGGGCGATGCCGAGGGTGCTGTCCAGATGGGAAGTATCAGCAAAACACTGATGAATATTACTGTGCCTTTGGCAATTCCGCTTATGCTATTCAACTCGGATTTCAAATTGTGGACCAAATCACTGCCGAAAACCTTCATTGTGTTGTTTACAGGTTTGTTTGCCATCGTCACTTCGGTGATTTTGGGCTATTTCGCTTTCCAGAATGCGGGAATCAGGGACTTGGGTAATGTGGCGGCTATGATGACGGGTATCTACACGGGTGGCACCATGAACTTCTTCGCTTTGGGTTCCGCTTTGCATGTTGATGAGTCCATTATTGTTATCGCTTATACCTTCGAAATGGTGGTGACCTTCCCACTGATTATGTTTTTTGTGGGCGGAGGGTATAAGTTGTTCCGTAAATTATTGCCTTTTAAAGATAATGCGCAAGATGTTGAATCAGAGTATGTTGATGTGAAGGATGACAGCTTTGAGGAGTACAGCGGCATGTTTTCCAAGGGCGTTTTCGGAAAGATGCTCCTAGGCTTGCTTTTGTCGGTAGCCATGTTGGCCATAGGTGCGGGACTTTCCTTGTTGATTACCGGAAAGCTGAACGAATTGATTATCATTCTCACCATCACCACTTTGGCCATTGCGGCTTCTTTCGTTCCTTGGATACGTAATCTTCCCAAAACTTTCGAATTGGGTATGTTTTTTATTCTGATTTTCAGCGTGGTGGTGGCCTCCCAATTTGATATTTACAGTATTGATTCCTCGGCTTTGGCCGTGATGGGCTTCATCGCTTTCATTATGCTGGTGGCTTTGATGATACATCTGATTCTGTGCCGTTTTTTCAAAGTGGAAGGCGATCTGTTTGTGGTGGGCCAGGTAGGACTGCTTTGCTCTCCGCCTTTCATTCCGCCCGTTGTCGGCGCCATGGGCAACCGCAAGGTGCTGATCAGCGGTATTGTTATCGGCTTAG
>LXOW01392884.1_pt1 | contig 33031 bp, 28 predicted proteins | sample 1368591 | NCBI WGS metagenome assembly LXOW01 (sample SAMN04884650, study PRJNA319009) | bovine gut metagenome | isolation source: Cow rumen | host: Bos taurus | place: Italy: Legnaro (PD) | collected 2014-07-09
CAGGTTCAGTGCCGCGCTTTGTGGCTCGCATCCCGGAGCGCAAACTGATGTGGCGGGCCCAGACCCCGCAGGCTTTCCGCCTGCCGCTGATACGTGATGCCTACCAGCGAGCCTTGCAGGACCCCCTGTTCCAAGCCACCGACGACTGCGGTGTGGTGCGCAAATACATGCCCGGCACCAAGATTACCGTCGTCGAAGGCTCCGAAGAGAATAAAAAGATAACCTTCTCAGAGGATATAAAAAGCTAAAAACAATGAATATGCCAATGAGAAAATATCCAGTAGGAGTACAGACATTCTCTCGTATAATTAGTGAGGGGTATCTGTATATTGATAAGACTGATTTAATATGGAAATTGGCACACTGCGCTCCATACGTATTCCTTAGTCGCCCGCGTCGGTTTGGGAAGTCCCTTCTCACAACGACTCTTGATTCGTATTTCCGGGGCGATAAGGCGCTGTTCGAGGGATTGAAGATAATGGAATTGGAACAGGAGTGGAAACAATATCCTGTGATACACATCGACCTCAGCACGGCAAAGAACAAGCAGACTCCTGAGGAATTGCGCCGCTACCTTAACCTCATGTTGGGCAGGTTGATGCCTCAGTATGAGAATAAAGAGGAAGTGCTTCCGGGGGAGAAGCTTTCGGGTCTGATTACCCGTTGTTTTGAGAGTACTGGCAGTCAGGTGGTCTTGTTGATTGACGAATACGATTCGCCTCTGCTCGATGTGCTGCACGACGATGGCTGGATGTCGGAGATGAAGTTGGTTATGCAGGAGTTCTACCAGCCGTTGAAGGCATGCGAGAGTATGGTAAAGTTCTGTTTCATGACGGGTATCACCAAGTTCAGTCAGCTGAGCATCTTCTCGACCCTCAATAACATCATGAATGTGTCGATGAATCCGGAGTTCTCGACCATCTGTGGCATCACAGAGGAGGAACTTGTCACTGCGATGAAGGAAGACATAGAGAAGCTGGCGCAATATGAGGGGTGCACGGTTGACGAGATGCATGATAGTTTGAAAATGCAGTATGACGGATATCACTTCTCTGAACACTCGGCTGAAGTGTATAATCCATATAGTCTGATGAACTGCTTTGCTCAAAAAAGGATAAAGAACTATTGGTTCGATAGCGGTACACCGACGTTTCTCTATCAGCAGATGAAACGATATAACACGGATATTACTGCTTTGGATGGTTTTTTTGTACCATATATGGCATTCGACCGTCCTACGGAAACAATGACCAATGCCATTCCACTCATGTACCAGTCGGGTTACCTTACCATCAAGGATTATGATCGTGAGTCTCAGGGCTACACTCTGGGTATCCCCAACAATGAGATGCGTGTAGGACTTGTTGAGGGGCTGATACCTTTGTATAGCGGATTGAACAGCGGTGACGTGCAGTTGGGATGTGCCTTCAAAATATGGCGAGCGTTGAAGAACGGCGATGTGGATACCGCTATGCGGGAATTACAGGCTTATCTTGCAGGAGTACCGTATGTAGAAGGTTTCAAGAAGAAATTGGAGGATGCCACCACAAAGGAGGGATTCTACGAGTATACGCTCTATCTGATACTCTCGATGCTCAATGTCTATGTACGTACACAGGTGAAATGTGTTGCGGGCAGGGTGGATATGGTGGTGAAGACGGCCTCGACCATCTATATCTTTGAATTCAAGGTTAGGGAGAGTGCCACTGGCGCGTTGCGACAGATAGAAGAGAAAGGCTATGCCGATGCCTACCAGACTGACGGCCGCAAGATTGTCAAGGTCGGCGTGAGGTTCGATACCGACAAACTGACAATCAAAGATTGGGAGATAGCAAACTGATATTTCTCTGCGGGGATATGGAATATTGATAAATGGATTGTGAAACGAATCAAAAATACAGACTAACGGAGAAGGCGAAGCGGCAATTGGGACAATAATATCATCAAGATGTGCGTTAATATGATTTTGAAAACTGATATTACTCTACGGAGGTACAGGATGTTGAAAAAAACAATTATACCAGAATATATGAATGTTCAAATTAAAACTAGTGCAATCATTGACGTTGTTATCATAGATGTTATATTACTGACGGCGGCCTGTCTTATTCCAACAGTTTCGCATTTGCTGGCAGTGCCGTTATATAAGCTAAACCCGATGTTGGCCCTTCTGTTAATGGGCATTCTTTTGGGTCGAGACTGGCGTAATGCGTTGCTTTTGGCAGTATTGATGCCGTTTACTTCGTATTTGCTTGTGGGAATGCCAACTGCTCCGAAAATGTTTTGCATGATGGCGGAATTGGCTACAGTGGTAGGTGTGTTTAGTTCGACGTCACGTCATTGGAATGTAATGGTTTCGATTATTACTGCAATTATGGCAGGAAAGTGTGTCTATTATTTGCTAAAGGCATGTACCATTGCACCAGCCGTGTTAGTGGATACGGCCTGGTGGATACAGTTAGGCGTAGTTATTCTTTGGGGAGTTTTGTTTGGAATGATTTATAAGAAAATAAAATAAATTATGACAATAGGATATACAACAGGTGTATATGATCTTTTCCATATTGGGCACCTTAATCTTTTGAAGAATGCCAAAGGCATGTGCGACAAGCTGATTGTTGGAGTTACTGTTGATGAGTTGGTGGCATACAAGGGTAAGAAAGCCTTAATTCCATTTGAAGACCGTATTGAAGTTGTGCGAAGTTGCAAATATGTAGATGCGGCGGTTCCACAGTATGATATGGATAAGTTGTCTGCATGTAAGAAACTTGGTGCCACATATCTTTTTGTAGGTGATGATTGGTACGGTACGGAGAAGTGGAAAAAATATGAAGAGGAGTTTGCAAAAGAAGGAATAAAGATAGTCTATTTCCCGTATACACAAGGGGTGTCTTCGACACAGATTCGCCGAGCTCTGGATACCATTAGGATTGATAATCTGGAGGATGTGAAGTGAGTATGGCGAAGATTGTAGATAGGGATTTCTGTATGAGCAGTTGGCTTATGTTTAGAACGGTTGTTGATAGTAATCGCTGTTTTGTTGAAGGAATAAAGGATTTCCATGTATTCCCTCCGAAAGATAGAATTGGTGTTGTCGACAGTCATGAGCTTGAAGCTGCTCTTAGGAAAGAGATGTCTGCCGCAACGGCAGGAGGTCGTACTGCTCTGGCGTTGAGTGGAGGTATAGATTCTGCCATTTTGGCAAAGATGATGCCAAAGGGAAGTGTAGCTTACACTTTCAAGTGTATTGTCCCTGGTGTTGAGGTTACAGACGAGACAGAACAGGCTGCGCGTTATGCTGCGGAGTGTGGTTTGGAGCATCGTATTGTGGAGGTTTACTGGGAGGATATGGAGAATATGGCTCCTGTGCTGATGCGTCATAAAGGATCCCCCTGCCATTCGATAGAAGTTCAAATATACAAGGCATCACGAAAAGCCCTGGAGGACGGGTTTAATGAGATTGTATTCGGCGAGAGCGCGGATATTGTATATGGAGGGATGAGTGGGTTGATGTCTAAGGATTGGACCTTTGGTGAGTTTGTGGACAGATATTCCTATGTACTTCCGTACAAGGTCTTGAAGTGCCCGCAAATGATAACGGATCCGTACGAACTATGGACACGGAACGGCTATACCGATGCGCATACCTTCTTGAATAAAACCATGTACGAAGAGGCAATCAATTCGTATGAGGACGCTTGTGCTACGGCAGGTATCAAGTTATATATGCCATATTCCAAGACTGTGCTTGGAGTGCCGATAGACTATGCGAGAATTCGTAGAGGTGAGAATAAGTATTTGGTGCGGGAAATATTCGAGAGGCTGTATCCAGGGTGGGATATGCCTGTGAAAACACCAATGCCCAGACCGTTAAATGAGTGGATGAAAGAATGGGAAGGCCCAAAACGAGAAGAGTTTTGGCCGCATTGTACGGATGTCATGACGGGTGACCAGAAGTGGTATGTGTATGCATTGGAACGGTTCTTAAATATGATTGACAATGGAGATTACAATAAATAAGAAGGCAGTAGCAATAGCCTCGGCAGACAGCTATCGTCCAATGAAGGTGAATCATGCATTGAACATGATATTCCACTCTTTGGGTATGAATCCAAAAAATCCATTCGAGGGCTATATTGAACCAGGCATGAGGGTGTTTATCAAACCCAACTGGGTCGCTTCTCGGTGGCGCAAATCGTGTGACCATACGGACAGCCTTTATTGTGTTATTACCCATCCGGCAGTGATTGAAGCAGTGGCTGACCATGTTGCGCAAGCCCTTTGCGGGAAAGGTGAAATTATTATTGCCGATAATCCGTCGATAGATGCTGATTTCGAAGAACTGATGGAGTTTACGGGGATAAGACGCCTTGAAGGGAAATATGATGTTCCTTGCCATATTTATGACTTACGTCCATTGGTGTGTAAGGATCTTAAGGACTATGGCAAGAAAGATAAAATGGCACCTCAGCCCGGCGACCCCAATGGTGAAGTTGAGTTGAATCTGGGAAAGAGTAGCTTGCTTTATGGGGTGGACTCGTCATTATTCAGGGGCGTTTTTGATGAGAGAGAGGAAACAGTTGCCGCCCATACGGGTGATACGCAGTTGTATACTATGTCGAAGAGCCTTTATGATTCTGATGTATATATTTCCATACCCAAACTGAAGACACACCAGAAAGTAGGGGCAACACTTAATCTGAAGGGGCAGGTGGGTGCAATGACTCGAAAGAATCAGCTTGTGCATTGGAGAATAGGCAGCCCGGAGACAGGTGGAGACGAATATCCCGACCATGCTAGTTGGGAACGTGCCCAGCATGCTGCAGTCACGCATCGTGGCGCCCATCCAGGCAATGATACCATTTGGCGTATGGTTGTCGATCTGTACAAGAGTCTGCTTACAAAAGACAGGAAGTATTTTACGGTGATAGATGGTATCATGGCAGGAGAAGGGCAAGGCCCGTTCTGCCCCACCTCTAAACATGCCAATGTGCTATTGGGAGCATTCGACTTTCTCCTCGCCGACATTGCAGCGGTACGTTATATGGGNNTTCATCAATGGGGAGCTCCAGGATCAATACTTTACACGCAATACGCGGTATGCTGATTTTGAAGTGCCATTTGCCTGGCGAAATATTAAATACTGACGAATGAAGAACGTCGACCAATCCCTCAAATATAAGTTGAGACTTATGCTTGCTCACCGCGACGTGTTGAGGAGTAGGGTCCCGTTCATAACGAAGCTTTACATAGAGGACTTTCGAAAGTCCCAATTAGCAGCGGCACGGCGGCTGCGCGATAAGGATTGCATAGATGTTGCTTTCTTTCTGACAATACCGGGGATGTGGAAAGCCGACTATCTTTTCGAGGCAATGCAGAAGTCGCCACATTACCATCCGTATGTCGTCATATATCCTTATTCTCAGTATAAAGGCTTTGGCAAAGAGGAGGTGGAGGGTACAATAAAACGTACAGAGGAATTTGTCAAGGGCCGCGGATTCGAATATGTCATACCGTATGATGCTGACCGTCGTCGCTGGGTTGATATTAAGAAGAGCCTCAATCCGGACATCGTTTTCTTCTCATCACCCTATAAAGACCACTTGCCACAGTATTTTATCTATCATTTCCGTGATAGGCTTACCTGTTATATTCCCTATGGCTTCACCAACTTCAGCTTCATGTATGAGAACAACTACAACCTGTTGTTCCATAATCTGGTAGGGTGCTATTTTCTTGAATCAAATATTCATAAAAAGTTGTTTTCCGAGCATTCACGTTGTCGCGGAGTCAACGGTGTTGTTACTGGTTATCCGGGCATCGAGGTTTTCCTTCGTGACGACTACCGGCCGCATGATGTGTGGAAACCTCAGACCGTTGCCAAGAAACGGATTATTTGGGCTCCTCATCATTCTATTGAGGAGGGTTTCGCCCTCTCTTCCTTCCTTCTGATTTACGAGGATATGTTGTGTCTCGCCGACAAATACATCGACACCGTGCAGTTTGTGTTCAAGCCCCACCAACTGCTTAAGTTCAAACTCCAACAATTATGGGGTGCGCAGAGAGTTGAGGAATACTATTCGGCATGGAATCAACGGGAAAATACACAGGTGGAGGAATATTCTTACATAGACATCTTCCTTACCTCCGACGCCATGATTCATGACTCAGGATCCTTCACCACAGACTACCTCTTTACCCGTAAACCCGTCCTCTTTACTGTGCGTAGCGAAGATGTCCGTTCCCGTTACTCTCCCTTCGGAGAGAAAATGTTCGACGCCCACTACCACGCCCGCACCGTGTCCGATATCGACCGTTTTATTCAACAGGTCGTCCTTGATGGAGATGACCCCATGGCTCAGATCCGTCAACAGGTCTACAACCGATACCTGCAACCTGTTGAAGGAAGGCTTCCATCCACTTGCATTATTCATGAAATAGAAAAACTAATCAACTCTTGATTATGATAAAGGTATCAGTCATCTTGCCCGTCTATGGCGTGGCGGAATATATCGAGGCGTGTGTCAAGTCGTTGCTGGCACAGACCCTCGAAGACGTGGAGTTTCTATTTGTCGACGACCATGGATCCGACGATAGTATTGCCATCCTGCAACGTACCATCGAAGGCCATCCCCGCGCTTCGCAGTTCCGTGTACTGAAACCCGAGCATAACCTCGGTGCCGGTATGGCCCGCAATTTCGGCATTCCCGAGGCCAAGGGTGAATACATTTCTTTCATCGACCCCGACGATACTGTTGAGCCCGACATGCTGGAGGTGCTGTACAACAAGGCTAAGGCAACAAATAGCGATATCTGCTGCTGCTACATGCAGAAGTGTTTTCCCGACGGCACTACGGGCGGTCTTCTCATTAATCCCCACGTTCCTGAGGGGCCCCTCTCTCACGACAATCGTGCCTATGTTCTCACGCATTATGTGTCGCTGTTTGCCTCGATGATTTATCGCCGTGAAATGGTGATGGCCAATGATATTCGCTTCCCCGAGGACCGTGCTGCTGACGATAGTTATTTTGTCTCCTGCGTCTGGATGAAGGCTGCCAGTGTCGCTTATGTCGATAGGCCGCTCTACCACTACCTTATCCGTCCCGGTTCTGTCACCACCACCCTTCAGAGCGACAAATACCGTAAGCGTCTCACCGTTTTTAGCAAACTCATGCAGTATGCCAAGGATCATGGGGCATACAACGAGTACAAGGCAGAACTCGATTATATGTACCTCAAGAAGGGATACCTCTCGTCGGTTGCCAACCATGTGCGCAACAGTAGCAAGCCTTCACGTGAGGCTTTCACGGAGATTTACAATGAACTTTTAAATCAAGTGCCCGATTACGCCTCCTGCCATTACTATCGCTCTGACTATGCCATGCGCGCCCTTGTATTCCTCCTACGCCATTGTCCGAGTCTTGCCACTCCTGTCCTGCGTTACATCATCAAAAAGAAAAACATCATCACCTAATCTATGGATCTTATCATCGGAGCCGGCATCTCCGGCCTCTCCTATGCCGCTGCCACCCCTCACGACTATCTTGTCCTCGAGGCTGAGGATCAGATTGGTGGTTACTGTAAAACCATTTATAAGGATGGCTTCGTCTGGGACTATTCAGGACACTTCTTCCATTTCCAGCATCCCGAGTTGCGCGATTATGTTATGCAACGTATCGCTCCCGACGAGATGCTTACGGTTCAGAAACATACGCAGATCCTCTATAAGGACCGCTATGTCGATTTTCCCTTCCAGATGAACATTCACCAGCTCGAACAACAGGAATTCATCGATTGCCTCTACGACCTTTTTGCCATCCCCGAGGGGGCTCCGGCCGACACCTTCAAACAGATGCTTTATGCCAAATTTGGGCGTTCTATTGCCGAAAAGTTCCTCATCCCTTACAATACCAAACTCTACGCCACTGACCTCGACCGTCTTGATGTCGATGCCATGGGGCGCTTCTTCCCTTATGCCGACAAGGAACAGATTGTGCGCAATTTCCGTCATCCTGAGGGCAGGAGTTACAACGCCACTTTCCTCTATCCCAAACAGGGCTGCATCCGCATTGTAAACTCTGTGGCATCGCATGTCGACAGCAGTCGTGTCTCGCTGGGAGAATGCCTCCTCTCTATCGACCCCGCCACTCACACAGCTGTCAGCAACCGGCGAACTCTCCATTATGACAGGCTTATCTCGTCCATGCCGTTACCCAAGTTGCTCGACCTTGGCAAGATGGCTTACGACAGAGAGGTGTACACTTGGAACAAAGTGCTGGTATTCAACCTCGGATTTGATGCCAAGGGTCCTGAGCGCACCAATTGTTGGATGTACATCCCCGAGAGTCGATACCTCTTCTATCGTGTGGGCTTTTATGACAACATCATTGGACAAGACCGTATGTCGCTCTACGTTGAGATTGGTTTCTCCAAAGACCAGCCTGTAGGCGATATCGACGGTCTTCTTCAGCGTACCCTCGACGACCTCCGTGCCGCTGGCATTGTGACCGACCAGCGCCTTGTTGCCGAGCACCATGTGTTGATGGATCCTGCCTATGTCCACATTACACGCCGCTCTGAAGAGGACAAGGAAGAAAAGTTCCGTCTTCTTGCCCAATCCGACATCTATTCCATTGGCCGCTATGGCGCTTGGAAATATTGCTCATTGGAAGACAATATGCACGATGCCTTCACCCTTGCCGATAGGCTCAAGTGAAGGCATCATAACAAGCCAACAGAGGGTAAATGACTATTTACCCTCTTTCTTTTTTCTGTAAACCGCCACCACGGCACCTACCATCACCAGCAGGGTGAAGATGGAGATAATCAGCGTAATGGTGTCCAGCTTGTGCATTCGGGGGGCTTCGTTGCGGAACTCAATCACATGGTCGCCGGCGGGCACCACCATGGCACGCAGCACATAGTCGGCCTGTAGATATTCTGCAGGCTTTCCGTCGATATAGGCAAACCAGTCGGGAGCATAGTAGATTTCAGAGAAGACCGCCAGCTGGTCGGTGGCGCTGTGACTCACATAGCGGCGATAGTCAGAACTCTCAACTCCTTGGTTGTCTGGTTTGATGGTGGCGGCACTGTCAAGTGAGAAGTGAGAGGTGAGAAGCGAGAAGCGAGAGGTATCAATCACGGCCGTGACTGCGGGGGCGATGTTGTTCAGTGCCAGTATCTCTTCGTCGGCATTCCCCACACTTTTCACTTCGCTAACAAACCAGCAGTTGCCCAGCGCATCGGGATTACGGTGCACCTGGCCGTTCTGCAACACTACATAGCGCATATTCAGCATGTTCAGCACCTCGGCCTTTCCACGGCTGATATAGAAATCAATCAGGTTCTGGTATCGGCTCAACTTTGCTGCGCTGTAGCCGCCAATCTGGTTGTGGAAAGCGCTGGGCTCTGAATCGTTGAATGTGTTCACCGCCAGATTCAGTACACGGAAGTCCTTGTCGCCGAACTGCGCTGCCAGTTGGTCGATGTCATAGTCCCACTGCTGTCGGCGAAGCTCCAGGTCCGATTTCTCTACGAAATTGCTGCTGTTCAAGTACCTGCGGTCCACACCCCAGAGGTCCACCACGATAAGCACGCCTATCGCCGCAACGGCAATCCAGGCTTTCTTTAACTTCTCGTTGTTGTACAACCAGAGCACCACGGCTGTTAGGATGATAAATATCAAGCTCCGCCACGAGTCGGAACGCAGCAATGCCGCGCGGTCGCTCGTCAGCACCGATTTGATCATATCCCATTGGGCTCCATATTGCGATGCCATCTGACCGTCGCTTCCGCCGCTGTAGCTGAACGAACCGCTCATCATCAATACCACCAGTATCAATCCTCCCACCACTCCCGTGGCGATATAGATACCCTTGTTAATCAGCTTCCGGTCGCGTTCCTTCTCGAAAACGGATTTCAGTGCCAATACGGCGAGAATCACCATGCAGACATTGGTCAGCACCAGTGCCATCGAGGGGGTGCGGAACTTATTGTATAGCGGTACATGGTTGAATACCCACTCGTTGAATCCCATCAGGTGGTTACCCCAGGCCAGGAGCATGCCTATCAAGCTCGCTGCCAGCACCCACCAGCGTTCAGGACCTTTCACCACCACCATGCCCAGCGCAAACAGCAGTATGATAATGGCGCCGAAATACACAGGGCCGCTCGTGAAGGGTTGGTCGCCCCAGTAGAGCGGTGCCTGTTCCGAGTGGAAGGTCTTGTAGAAGGAGCTCTCCGTGCCCACTTTCTCACCGCTGCCGCCGCCCATGGCTCCCGGCACCAGCAGGGTATAGGTCTCGCCGATTCCGTAGCTCCAGCTGAAGGCATAGTCGATGTTCAGTCCTGTCGAGGTATTCTGTGCCGCGCCGGCGGCATTGGTGCCGTACAGGGCTGCCGGCGTCACCGTCAGTTCGTTGCCGCCGCGCATTGTATAGCGTGCGTACTCTTCGTTCACCAGCAGAAGCCTGATGTTGCAGCCAAAGGCCAATATTGCTCCCAGCAGTAGCATTCCTGTGGTCAGCGCCAGCTTGCCCAGCAGTTTCTTCCTGAGGGCCACCACCAGATAGCTCACGCCTATCGCCACACAGGCTATGGCCGTGTAGAAGGTAATCTGGATATGGTTGAATGCAATCTGTAGTATCAGTGCCAGGGTGAACAGCAGCACACCCCACAGTATCCTCAACGTACGTTTCCTTTTCTCCAGGCTTTCGTCCACCGCAGTCCTCATCGCCAGCAGCAACCCTGCCAGGATGGGTGCCATCATCGCCATAGCCCATGCCTTCGAGATGTGGCCGGCCTCGATGATGATGATGTTATAGCTTCCCAATCCGAATCCCAGGGCTCCTATCAGCGACAGCCAGGGGTTCACCCCCAAGGCCAACAGTGCCACATAGAACCCCAGCAGGTAGAGGAACAGGACTGCAATGTTGCGCTCCACACCCAGTGGACGCATAATCAGCAGATTCCTCACGGTCTGGAACACACTCTTGGGCTGCTCTGCGGCAATCTGGTACCCAGGCATTCCGCTGAACATCGAGCCGGCCCAGTTGGGAATGCTCCCGGTGCGCTCTTTTTCCATCTTCTGTGCGTACGCCATAGCGTCGCCTTTCTGCATGTCACCCTGACGGATGGCCTTGCCTTCCAGTGCCGGCGACATATAGACACAAGCCACAACGAACATGGCGACGATGATTCCCACATGAATCCAAATCTTTTTCTTCATACTAATTCAATATCTCAATTCTTAATTCTTGATTCTTAATTCTTAATTTTCATCACTTATTTCGCCGTTGGATAGGCAACTCTCACATGGTAGATGCTCATCATTTTAGCCTTGAGTATCTTGCGTATTTGGGCGATGTCGCCGTAGGAGAGCGGGCAGTTGTCCAGCTGACCGTCGGCTATTTTGCCGTCGATGAGGCGGTCCACCATCTTGTCGGTGTTCTCCTTGGTGTGAACCTTGAGGCTGCGGCAGGCGGCCTCGACGCTGTCGACAATCATCACCACGGCGGTCTCGCGCGAATAGGGGCGCGGACCCGGGTAGCGGAATGCGCTCTCGTCGAAGTTGCCGTCGGGATGGAGCTCCTTCTCTTTGGCATAGAAGTAGCCCGTGTGGGTGGTGCCGTGGTGGGTGCGGATGAAGTCCTGCACCTCTGCCGGCAGGTGGTACTTGCGGGCCAGCTCCAACCCGTCGGTTACATGGCGGGTGATGATGCGGGCGCTCTCGGCATAGTCAAGCTCGTCGTGCGGGTTGAACTCCGAGGTCTGGTTCTCGGTGAAGTAGAGTGGGTTGCGTATCTTGCCGATGTCGTGGTAGAGTGCTCCCACCTTGGCCAGCAGGGCATTGCCTCCCAGTTCGCTCATCAGGTCTTCGGTGATGTTGGCCACCTGCATTGAGTGCTGGAAGGTGCCGGGGGCGCGGCGCGAGAGTTCGCGCAACGCCTCGGTGTTGGTGCTCGACAGCTCAAGCAGCGTCAGCGACGTGGTTATGCCGAAGAACTTCTCGAAGAGGTAGATGAGCGGGTAGGCCAGCAACGTCAGGATGGCGTTGAGGAAGAAGGTCAGGTACTTGTTGGCGTCGAGCGACAGCAGGTTGGTCTCCTGGCTCAGCACGCCGCTGGTGTAGATGAACGAGTAGGAGAGAAATATCACCAGCGCCAGCACGAAGAATTGGCTGCGCTTCTCGAGGTTGCGCACCGCGATGATGCTCATCATGCCCGTCACCAGCTGGTAGAAGATGAACTCGAAAGAGTTGGGCACCAGGTTGGCCAGAATGATGACCGTCGTCAGGTGGATATACAGTGCCGCGCGCGAGTCGAAGAACACGCGCATCAATATGGGCACCACGCACAGCGGTACCAGCAGCACCCACTCGGGGGCGTACCACACCATCAACGCCTCGAAGGCCGACATCATGAGTATCAGCACCATGATGAACGTCACCTTGCGGTTGTCGTCGAGGATGCTGTGGCGTGTGTTTTTCAGGAACATATAGAGTGCCACGAAAGCGATGATGGCCAGCAGGAGCTGCCCCGTCAGCTGCCCCATAAGGCTGAAGCTGTCAGAGAAGCGCCGGTCGTTCTCGGCCTCCAGTGCTGTGATTATCTGTGCCTTCTCCTCGGTCACCTCCTCGCCCTTGGAGATGATGCGGTCGCCCAGCATGACGAGCTGGCTCGAGTAGCTCAGCTGCGACAGGCGGCTCTCCAGTTCCAGCGCCGTGCGCTCGCGGTCGAGCACCAGGCTCGGCACCAGAATGCTGTCGCGCAACAGCCCCGGTTCAAGGTCGTCGCGGGTCACAAAGTTGGACATGGCATACTCGCTGCCCACGTTGCCATCGAGCACCACCACGCGGCGGTCGCCCGACGGGTGCCCGTCGGTCTCGAGGTAGCCGATGCGGTAGATGCTGTCTATCGAGTGGCGGTAGGAAGTCAGCGTCGCATGGTCGAGGTTGCGGAAAGAGCCGTCTTCCAGACGCGTCATAGCCTTGCTGCGGGCCTGAGGGTCGGCATGGTAGTAGAGGAGCGCCCGCTGGCGTTCCGCCTCCTGCTCCTGCTGCACCTCCTCGGCGCTCTTCATCACCGCAAAATCGTAGGGCGCCGTCAGGTCGGCACCGCGCCAGAGGCCTCCCACTTGGTAGTCAAAGTGCTCCGCCTGCCGCGTATGCGGGAAAATCACCACAATGGCCGCCGAGGTGGCCAGCATGGCCAATATCTTGTATAACAGTCCTAAACGGCGGACTGTGCCCGATAAAATGTTGCCCATGTCAAAGTTATAATCCGTTGCAAAGATACAACTTTTTTACAAATCTGCCCCAATTATTTTTGTTCCCTCGGGGAAGTCTCCCTCTTTCCCTGCCCTCCGGTGGCTGTCCGCTGGCTCATTTCTCCCATCGTTCTCCCATTGTTCTCCCATCGTTCTCCCATCTAAAATGGGAGAACGATGGGAGAACAATGGGAGAACGATGGGAGAAATGACCTAGGAAATAGCCAGGGGACACTTTTTTTTTCGTCACATACAATAATTAATATTGTTCGGAGTTATTTATAAAATTTAGAATAAAGAATAATAGTCTTTGAATTAAAAATTAATTAATTGAGAATATGAAGAAAGTCTTTCTTATGCTTGCTGCGGCATTACTGGCCGTCGGCACCGTCAACGCCCAGAACTCGTTCAAGGGCATTGTGAAGTACAAAGTGGAGTCCACCGGTACCGTCTCTATGACCATCCCCGATGAGGTGGCTGTGGCCGAGATTAAGGTCGACGGCAACAACCTTTTCACCAAGAGCCCCATCTTCCTGAGTGGCATGGGTGCCGAGTGTGTGCTGGTGAACAACCTGCGTACCACCACCTGCATGGACCTCAGCCAGTTGCTGGGTTATCTCCGCTCACAGGGCTCAGAGTTCACCTATCAGGGCGCGGGCAAGCTGCTGGTGAAGAACGAGGCCAAGCCTTCGGATTTCGACTCGCTGGACATCGTGGACACCGAGCCCGGTCACTTCTACTACGAGTATGTCGATGGCGAGACCAAGCAGATTGCTGGCCAGACCGCCTACAAGATGATTCGTCATGCGTATGACGAGGAAGGTGTGGATCATCCGATGGTGATGTGGTACTCCAAGGAGATTGGCCCTCAGATTAATGTGCTGTTCAGCGGTATCAAGGGCATGCCTCTTGAGTGCACCATGGATGCCGGCGAGGGCAAGGCCATCACCTATACCGCCACCGAAGTGATTAGTGGCAAGGTGAAAGAGGCCGACTTCCTGCTGCCCGACGGCTACGACACCCTCAGCGACGAGGAGATGGAAGAGTTTGGCCAGCAACTGATGGAAGAGCTCGAACTCCTCCAGGGAGAATAGAAGTCTTAAAGTCGTAAAGACGTAAAGTCATAAAGTCTTAACGAGGAGAAGGTTTTGGCGACAGCGAAAAAGAAACAGCCGGCGAAAAAGTCGAAGGGCGCACGCGGCAAGAGCCGTGCGGCGGCCTTTGCCGTTTTTCTGCGTAGTCAGCGCTTCGCGCATATCCGCGGCGCGGTCTATGTGCTGTTTTCCGTTTTCCTGCTTATTTCGCTGGCGGGCTACTATGCTACCGACTGCGGTTCGCGTGGACAGTGGCTGGGAAGTGTGGGCCAGGGAGTGGCAGAGTTCTTCGCTGTCAAACTCTTTGGCATCGGTAGTTTCGGTTTCGCCCTTCTCTTCTTTGTCTACGGTATGCGCCTTTGGGCCGTGACGGTGATGCCCTGGTGGAGAACCTTCGGCTGCACGCTGTTCTGGATGTGTTGGCTGAGTGTGACACTGGGTTTCATCGGCGCCGCATGGGTCGCCGAGGATGCCGCCAGCTTCGACCATTTCGCCGGCGTAGGCCGCACCTTCGCCGAACCGCTTATTGGCTGGCTCAGTTGGTGGACGCTGGTGTTGCTGCTTTTCGTGGCAATCCTTTTCCTTGTGCTTGTCCACAAGATGGCATTGCCTAAGTTCAAGATGCCTAAAATCAAATTGCCCGAAAGGGTGAAGGAAGAGAAATCGAAGGCAGCCAAGGTTGACCTTGTCAAGCCTGCCGAACCTGTTAGTCGGGGAACGCTGGACGATGAGGGTGTTGACTTTGACGAGGCGGCGATGGCGCTGTTCCAAACCCCTGCGGGAGTGGAAAAGCCCGATGAAGAGCATCCCGACGAAGAGGCTCCTGAGGTTGAGGAGGCTATAGTGGTGCCGCTGGACATTGACGATGAGTTTGCACGTGTCAACGCCCGTGCGCAAGGCAAGGAAACCGAGGTGAGTTTCACCATCGAGGGCGAGGACGAGATGTCAGACGAGCCAGACCCGTCAGACGAGTCAGACCTCTCTGACGAACCAGAGCCCACGGCCGAGGAGTTGGACGATGATGACTATCGTCGCCATTACGGTATAGACGAACCTTATGACCCCCACCTGGACCTCGCCGACTTTGTGATGCCCGAGACTGGCATGCTCGAGGACTGGGAGACGGCCAATGTCAAGGTGACCAAGGAGGAACTGATAGCCAACAAGGACCGTATTGTGCAGACATTGAAGGATTACGGTATCGAAATCACCGAGATTTCGGCCCAGCCCGGTCCTACAGTGACCCTCTATAAGATCAAGCCCGCTCCGGGAGTGCGTATCAGTAAGATTAAGAATCTCGAGGACGATATCGCCTTGAGCCTTGCCGCACTTGGTATCCGCATCATTGCCCCTATCCCTGGCGAGAGTAATGTGGGTATCGAGGTACCCAATGCCAAGCCGCAGATTGTCAGCATGAAGACCATGCTCGAAAGCGAGGCTTTCCAGAAGGCGAAGGAGAAGATGGATCTTCCCATCGCCTTCGGCAAAACCATCTCCAACGAGTGTTTTGTCACCGACCTTGCCAAGATGCCCCACCTGCTGATGGCTGGCGCTACCGGTACAGGTAAGTCGGTGGGTCTCAATGCTGTGCTTGCCTCGCTGCTCTATACCAAGCACCCCTCGGAACTAAAGCTTGTTCTGGTCGACCCCAAGAAGGTGGAGTTCTCGCTTTATGGTGCCCTCGAACGGCACTATTTGGCCAAGATGCCCGATGAGGCGGAGGCTGTCATTACCGATGTCAAGAAGGTGGTGCGCACCCTCAATTCGCTTTGCATTGAGATGGATTCCCGCTACGACCTGCTGAAACAGGCCAAGGTTCGCAAGATTACGGAATACAACGAAAAGTTCTGCAAGCGGATGCTCAATCCTGCCAACGGGCACCGCTATCTTCCCTATATTGTGGTGGTTATCGATGAGTTTGGCGACTTGATTATGACTGCCGGCAAGGAGGTGGAGCTTCCTATTGCCCGCCTTGCCCAGTTGGCCCGTGCCGTGGGTATCCACCTGATTATTGCCACCCAACGCCCGACGACCAACATCATTACGGGTACCATCAAAGCCAATTTCCCGGCGCGTGTCGCCTTCCGCGTTACCTCCGGTATCGACAGCAAGACCATCCTCGACACGGGTGGTGCGCAGCAGCTTATCGGACGTGGTGATATGCTTATCTCGCTGGCTGGCAAGGATATGATACGCCTCCAGTGCGCGCTGATTGACACGCCGGAAATCGACCGTTTGGTGAAGTTTATAGGCGACCAGCGAGGTTATCCTGAAGGCTTTGAGCTACCCGAGTACCTCGATGAGAATGAGGAGCCCAACAAGGAGTTTGACGCCAAGAGCAAGGATGAGTTCTTTAACGATGCGGCACGTCTGGTCGTTGCTTCCCAGTTTGGGTCAACCTCTCTCTTGCAGCGCAAGTTACAGCTGGGATACAACCGTGCCGGCCGTATTATTGACCAACTTGAGGCAGCGGGTATTGTCGGCCCTTCCAATGGCTCCAAGCCCCGTGATGTCCTCATCCACGACGAGGTGTCGCTGGAGGAGCTGCTCAAACAGTTATGAATAAAGAAATAAGAGCTAAGAATATGAAGAAGTATTTATTTATTGGGGCGGCCCTGCTGCTTGTTGCGGGAACCGTTGCGTGCTCGAAAGACCGCACCTGCCGCTGCTCGGTGCTTCACTCGGAAAAGGTTAGGGTTATCAAGATTTCTTCGGGTACCTGTGAGGATATCCGTGTTTTTACTTACCACAACGAACTTGATACCCTTAAGGTCGACTCCCTCCTTTGCACGGATTACGAGTTTGACATTGATGCCATTTATAATTAAAAGGAGGAATGAGAAATGAGAAATAAAAGTCTTCGCTTTTCGCTTTTTGCTTTGGCAGCTGTCTTCTGCCTTTTTGCAGCTTGTAGTAAGGAACACCAGTGCAAGTGTGAGCTGGTGGATGGTTACGAGGACAACACCACACTGAATATTTTCTACCTCGACGGGTCGCTCGATTGCGAGGATATCACCGAGATGTCTTTCGAAGAACATACCACCAGTGAGGAAGTCCCCTTGGAACACGTCAAAATACGCAATGTTAAATGCCGCGATTACGGCAACTAGTCTATTGGAGCCTTCGGGTATTCGTAGGCGTCGTGTTCTGCCTGTCGGCGGTGGCCAAACTGGTCGCCATTGATGATTTTGAACTCTATATCTATTCTTATGGTTTCCTGTCGCTTAACGGGAGTTTCCTGTGGGCACGCCTCTGTATTGGTTTCGAGTTTCTTCTCGGAGCGCTCACCCTTGCCGGATGGTTTCCACGCTTGACGCGTCTGTCTACCCTCGGTCTATTGCTACTCTTCTCGCTTTTCCTGTGCTATGCCATGCTTGTAGGGCGCAGTGATTCCTGCCGTTGCTTCGGACGACTTGTAGAACTCAATCCAGTATGGTCTCTGCTTAAGAATACAGTGTTGATTGTGATGGTATTAGGGCTTTATGGATGTGTCAGAAGGGGAGCATTCGATAGGAAACAATGGAAAATGATTGTAGTGATACTGGGAGGAGCGGCGTTGCTGGCGTTACCGTTTGTTGTGTCGGTGCCCGACAGTTGGCTTTTCGGCCCCTCGCAGGAAACATATAACAAAGAGGCTCTTAAGGAATCGCTTGCTGAAGGCGGCGCATTGAGGGAACTTGGAGCCGGACGGGACCGTTGCCTTATAGCCTTCGTTACACCTAAATGCCCCTATTGTCAGCTTGCCAGAAGGAAGCTCGATTCCATGGCCAAGCGTCATCACTTTTCCAAAGGAAGTGTTTTGTACGTTGAGCCCGACGATATTTCTACGCAACGCTTTCTTGACATCACTTACGGCAATAGACCCCTCGTGATGCTCCTTGATGCCGACAGTGTCATAGCCACCTACCACCTCCGTAATATCGACGAACAGCAGGTAACCGACTTTCTGGTCGCGGATTGCTTTTATAAAAAATCTTAATTCTTAATCCGTAATTCTTATTTCTTTCGTATCTTTGCAAATTCAAATGTGAGTGAGGATACATTGGAATATAATAATTATCAATATATTAATATATCTTTTAACAAACAAACATTATGAGTGGTTTCTTTGGAGTAGTTTCCGAAAAATCTTGTATTTCCGATCTGTTCTATGGGACGGATTATCATTCACATCTGGGCACCAAGCGTGCAGGTATGGCGACTTTCGACGGCAGTCAAGCGCACCAGAACATTCACAACATCCAAAACTCCCATTTCCGCCCTAAGTTCTCAAAGGACTTGGAGGAGATGAAGGGAAATGTCGGTATCGGTGTCATCAGTGATACCGAGGCTCAGCCCGTAATGGTGAATTCGCACCTGGGCCGCTTTGCAATCGCCACAGTGTCGAAAATCAACAACATCGATGCCCTTGAACAGGATTGCCTTGCCAAGCATCAGCAGTTCACCGACCTCAGTATTGGCCGTACCAATCCCACCGAACTCGTTGCCCTCCTCATCTCTCAAGGCAAGGACTTTGTCTCGGGTATTGAGAATGTCTACAATAACGTCAAGGGCTCATGCTCGATGCTCATCCTCACCCCTGACGGTATCATTGCCGCCCGCGACCGCTATGGCCGTACTCCTATTGTTATCGGCCGACGTGGCAACGACTATGCCATCGCCTCCGAGAGTCACTCGTATGTTAATTTAGGCTATGAAACCTGCCGCTTTGTTGGCCCCGGCGAGGTATTGAAAGTTACCGTTGACGGTGGTATCAAAGTGCTGCGTCAGGCAGAGGAGAAGCTTCAGATATGCTCCTTCCTCTGGATATATTACGGCTACCCCTGCACAGAGTATGAGGGTGTTAATGCTGAAAATGTGCGCTATAACCTGGGCCGTTTGATGGGAGAGAGGGACGATATCAACCCTGACTTCGTTAGTCCCATTCCTGATAGTGGTATTGGAATGGCTCTGGGATACAGCAATGGACGCCAGATACCCTATAAGCGTGGTCTACTGAAATATACACCCACATGGAGCCGTAGCTTTATGCCCGTCAGTCAAAGCGACCGTTTTTTGGTGGCCAAGATGAAGCTCATTCCTAGCCGTGCCATGCTGGAAGGTAAGGAAGTGGTTTTCTGCGACGACTCTATCGTCCGTGGCACCCAGTTGCGCGACAATGTGAAAATGCTCTACGACTACGGTGCCAAACGGGTGCATGTGCGTATCTCCTGTCCTCCTCTGGTTCATGGGTGCACTTTCCTCAATTTCTCCGAATCAAAGACTGACCGTGAACTTATTACCCGTCGCGTCATTGAAGAATTGGAGGGTATTCCCGCTGCCAGCCTCGCTCCCGAGAAACTACGCGCATACCAAAACTCAGAGACTCCCGAATATGCTCGCATGGTTGAAGTGATTCGCCAGCATGTGGGTGTTGATACATTGAAGTTTAACACTGTTGAAGATGTGTGCCAGGCCATAGGACTCCCGAAGGAACGCATTTGCACGCATTGTTTCGACGCCAGTTCCTATGGAGACAGATAATAGAAAAAAGAGATAAGATTATAGTATGAAACACCTTTACCGTCTCTTGGCAGTCTGCTTTTTGCTTGCTGCACTTCACTCCCCGCTTGCTTGTCAGGCTCAGGAGCCTGTAATGATGTCGGTGACCGAAATGCTGTCTGGCTTCGGAATAGACACCGCCATGGTCAACGACACATCTGTCGCTGCGGCCTATTTAGATAGTTTGCCTCAGGACTATGTGGCATTGAAAAGCTATTGCTCATTGGTTAGGGATCAAGTACAGTCGACAGTTTCCACCATTGAGAGCTATCCTCATAGAGACGGCCTGATTTGGATCGACGAAACGACGGCGATACCGGATTATGATGTATATGAGTATCGTCTGCGGGGACTTGCGGATTTCATGGGACGAAGGTATAGCTACTATTCGCGTCTGGAAGAGGAACGTATAGAGCGAGAGAGAGAAGAGGCTCGTCAGAGGGCGCTCGAGGAGGCACGTCTGCGCCAAGAGGCCCTTGACCGCGAGGCTGATGCTCTTAGGGCTCTTATAGAACTTCACAGCAACGATATCAAAAACACTTGTGATGGTGTTGGAATCAGCGACAAAGGGAAACTCAAGGACTTGCGCGACCTCTACTACTCCTGTCTGATGGTGTACAACAAGTATGAGCTTTCCTCCCGTCATGCCACCGAAGAATTGATTGCGCAACTGCACGAACTCGAAAGTTTCCAGAGTGATGTCTTGAGCAATGTCCTGGGAGAAAACTCTATGCCAGCCCAAATCGAGGACTTCAAGAACCTGCTCAAATCGCGCTGTGAGAAGGACAACTACGATATCTTTCGCAGTTATTCCCGCGTGTTTAAAACAACTTCTGTTTCTCCCCAGTTCAAGGACTTGGCTGGTTACGGGGAGTATATCGAAAAGCTGCGCACTATCATGAAGGTTCAGGAGAGTTATTTGCACACCATCGATTTGAGGGCCACGATAGCAAATAACAGCGATGCTATTATTCAGCTCTATGGCAAGAAGTATCGTCAAGTGGGCAACTCATATAAGGATGTGCTGCGTACTGTTAACCAGCTTCCTACCTACACCGAGTATGATGCAAGCCAAGCGTTCATCAATAATTTGAATGAATTCATTGCGGCGCAGCAATTATATATGGATTATTACCAGCAGTTGGAGGATATCACTCAGCGCTCAGACAGTATTCTCAGAATCTGCGAAGGGCGCTTCAAGGATGTTGCCTCTGCCTACCGAGATATTCAGGAGCCGCTCTTGCCTATTCCCGCATTCAAGAATGCTGCGGGTGCCGCCTCGTTCAATCAGCAGGTGCGCAATGCCATCGAGGTTCAACAGGGATACATTGAGGTTGTCCGTCTCCGTGATGTGATTAGCCATAACGACGACACTATCAATGATAACCGCAAGATAGACCGTACCGTTTATAGTGGCTATAAACTCTTCCGCAAGCAGATAGACCTCACCCCCAATTTCTCCACTGTTGAGCGCTCGCGCAGCTTTATTAGTCTGCTTAACTCGCATGTGACTATGCAGCAAGTCTGCATAGCTACTATTGAGAAACGTAGAACCATCGAAGCCCAGGATGACCAGATAGAGCAGTCTACATCGGAACTACGCAACATTCGTAAGGCCTATTCGCGCATGTTGAAAGTATACGATGACTTTGGTGATATTACCAATCAGGAGGATTTGCGCCGCTATTCCCGCATGTGTGATTATACAATAGAGATGCAGGAGGCTTTTCTGCGTATCATTGCCAGTGACAATGTCGGCGAAATTGATAACAGTCTCTACCGCGAGAGCGACACCGAAAAGATTAAAGGAATAGTCGGATTATAAAAAGTGAGAAGTGAAAAACGAGAAGCGAGACACTCCATCGGGTGTCTCGCTTCTCGTTTTTCACTTTTCACTTTTCACTTTTTCACAGGGATGGCGGCCAGCACGGCCAGCAGATAGTCGTAGAACTTCTTGCTGCTGGGGATATTGGCGCGCTCGTCGGGGCTGTGGGGGCTCTGCAGGGTGGGGCCGAAAGAAATCATCTCCATATCGGGATATTTCCCGCCAAGCAACCCGCACTCCAGACCGGCGTGGATGGCCACCACGGCGGGATCTTTCTTGTATAGTTTTTTGTAGACCTGTTTCATGGTCTTCAGCAGTTTGCTGTCCATGTTGGGTTTCCATCCGGGGTAGGCACCGCTGAGCTGGCATTTGCCGCCGCAAAGTTCGGCCAGACATACCAGACGCTCGGCCAGAGCCTCCTTGGCGGTGTCAACGCTGGAACGCAACAGGGCTTGAACGGTGAAGGCTTTTCCGTTGGTCTTTACGATGGCAAGGTTGAGCGAGGTCTCCACGAGGCCTTCCATGTCGCGGCTCATGCGGATGACACCGTTAGGAGCTACCATCATCATGTTGATAATCTTCTGAGTGTCTGCATCGGTGATGACTTTGGGAGTCATGCGCACTTTCTCGTATTTCATAAAGAAGTCTGGCTCGACAGAAGAGAGCTCTTTCTTCACCCAGCCAGTCACTTTTTCGAACTCTTTGAGGATGCAGTCTTCATGCTCCTTAGGGAAGGCAATGACGGCTTCAGCATCGCGCGGGATGGCGTTGCGCATATTGCCGCCGCTGATGCTGATCAGACGTAAGCCACATTCGGCCACCCAGCGTAGGTGACGGAACATCAGTTTGTTGACATTGGCACGGCCGGTGTTGATTTCCATGCCGCTATGGCCGCCTTTTAGGCCACCGAGGGTCAGCTTGTAGGCTACCATGCCCTTGGGGGCTTTCTCGGTGGTGTAGGGAATGCTCATCGTGGCATCGATACCGCCGGCACATCCTACATAGAGCTCGCCTTCGGTCTCGCTGTCGAGGTTAAGGAGGTAATCACCCTTGAGTTCGCCTTTCTTCAGGCCGAAAGCGCCAGTCATGCCGGTTTCCTCGTCGGTGGTGATAAGGGCCTCGATGGGACCGTGTTTGGCAGTCTTTGAGGTGAATACAGCCATGATGGCGGCCACACCGAGGCCGTCGTCGGCTCCAAGGGTGGTGTCGTCGGCATAGACCCATTCACCTACAATCTTGGTCTTAATAGGATCTTTCAGAAAGTCGTGCTTCTTGCCGGCACGAGCTTGAGGCACCATATCCATATGGGCTTGCAACACTACGGGATGTACTTTTTCCATACCTTTGGTGGCGGGCTTGCTGAGAATCACGTTGCCGACTTTATCCACGCGGCAGTCAATTTTGTTTTTTTGGGCCCATTTTACCAAAAAATCGCGCACAATTTCCTCGTGTTTCGAGGGACGGGGGCACTTGGTCAGAGCATCGAAGTTGCTCCATAACTCTTTGGGTTCAAGGTCTTTGATTGTCATAATGGTTATTGTTTTAATTGATGATTGTTTTGTGTCGTAACAAGGTGCAAATATACTAACTAATTCTGAAATGCGCAAATTTTTTTGTCCCGTTAGGAAGGTGTTCAACAGTATGAAGACTGTTTGGCAATGTTTTTTTACTCTCCGGCAAGGTCAATGTTGTCGGCTATATCGGCAAGGAGAGCTTCGAGTTCGACGCGTTCTCTGGCGTTTTTTTTCGAGGTGGGCAGTTGCGATAGAGGGTCGTAGAGTGTGATAGAGGTGAGGCTTTGTTGGTAGTAATCGAGGATAGAAGCGTGGCTGGCGGCACGGAGGTCGTCGAGGTGTGAGGCGGAAGCGCCCATGGTGAAGTCGTTGCAGATGTATGTGGCGGTCTCTTCAGCGCAAGCACCTTTCACCAGCAACAGTTTCTCTCCAAAGCCCCAATGAGGTACTCCGGGAGCCGAAGTTGTTGGACGTTCGATGAGGTGGTAGGTGAGGTGGCGCAGAGGGTCTCGATAGGTGAACATGGGCCACATGCTGTTCATGAGCTCAATATCGGCTGTGCGTGAAAGCGATAGGCCGTAAAGGTGGTTCAGGTCGTCAACAAAAGCATAGTTGGGTACTGTGGTGTGGAAGAGGAGGAACGCCATGTCCTCAAAGGCCGATGGCTCATCAACGTCTAGTACCAGGGTGCGTTTGTTTGTTTTCTCCTTTTTCATTTTTCAAAGGGATTTTCGTTGTTGGAGAAATCAGGCCGGTAATGGCTTTCTGCCGAGAGCTCCTGAATCCACCCGTCAGTGAGCCCTAGGCTGATGGCATGGTTGACGACCGTATCGTACTCCTCGGGAGTGACGTTGCGGTTAAGCGGTGCGGGCAGTTCGGTACGGGGAGGATAGTATTGCGCCATGAGCGAGAGGCGCAGGGTGGGAGGGAAGTTGTCGGCCAGCCAGTCGAGACATTGGATACTATTGTCCGTGTGGCCGGGGAGGACGAGGTGGCGGACTATGAGGCCACGATAAGCGATGCCTTTTTCGTCACATTTCAAACCGGAACCCACTTGACGTTTCATTTCAATCAGGGCGGCAGTGGCCACCTCGGGGTAGTCGGAGGCGTGGCTGTAGTCGGCGGCGAGTGAGGGGTCCATGTATTTGAAGTCGGGTAGGTATATGTCCACCAGACCCTCGATGCTTCGTAGGGTCTCCACGCTCTCGTAGCCGCCGCAGTTATAAACTACCGTGGGGTAGAAACCGCGTTGGTGAACGGCATTGAGAATGTCCTTTATGCGGTTGGCATAATGGGTGGCAGTGACCAATCCCAAAAGGGACGAATGTGAGAAGTGAGAAGTATGAAGGTCAACAATTCTATTGGCGAGGCTGGCTATACTAGTCGTACTAGTTAAACTGCTTTTACTGGATATTTGCCAGTTTTGGCAGTAGATGCACTGGAGGTTGCAGTGGGTGAAAAAGATATTGATAATGGGGTTAAGTGGCGGTTCCTCACCGTTGTGGACGCACACCGATGCCACTTCGGGCTCGGCTAGGGCGCCACAAAAGCCGGTGGTGTCAACGCGGTTGACGTTGCAATGACGTGGGCAGAGGGTACATCCGTTCATTCCCAGTCGCATACGGAGTAGAATTGACGTCCCGCTTGGTAAATCATATTGGCGCAGGTAACGCCATGATCATCAACCTCGTCGTCGGAGTAGTGGGTTTCGCTTCCGTCGTAGCCTTTGCAGACGCATGTCTTGTGGCAAGAGGTCGTTAGAATTAAGAATGATGAATTAAAAATGAGGACTAAGAGCCAATGCCATTTGACACGTCTGATACCTTGAGTTTTATATGCTGTTTTTTCCATAATTCTTATTATCTCTTTTCTCACTTTTTGTAGTCTCCTCGGTCGTCGGGCACTTCCATGCCGATAGCAGCCAGGCGGAGACGTATGTCGGCGGCGCTTTCGGCAGACTCGCTGCCGGTGGAGAGTTTGTTATTGTAAATGGAGTATAGGGCACGGGTGTCCTGTGGGCTGAGATTGGGCATAACGACGTTGGCGCCGGCGGCGATGGCACGTTCGCGTCCAGTGGGATGGAGGGTGCCCAGGGCAGTGGTGGCTGGCAATAGTACGTGGGGATGGAGAATGCGGATGATAGCCAATAGTCTAAGCGTCAACTCTACGCTGCCGGCGGGATTGTTCTCGAAGGGGGTTCCAGCGGCAGGAATAAAAGGACCGATGCCCACCATCTCGGGTCGGAAGTCGGCGATGAAAGCAAGGTCTTTCTTCAAGGTCTCAATGGTCTGTCTTGGGGAGCCCACCATGAATCCACAGCCCACTTGGAAGCCCAGGTCGCGTAGATCGTAGAGGCATTGCATGCGGTAGTCGAAACGCATTTCCTTGGGGTGCAGGAGGGCGTAGTGGGTGGCGTCGGCAGTCTCGTGGCGTAGCAGGTAGCGGTCGGCACCGGCCTCGCGGAGGCGGGCAAAACTCTCACGGCCACGTTCACCCAGCGAGAGGGTCACGGCACAGTCTGGAAATTCGGCCTTGATGGAATGGATAATGCCGCAGACAATGTCGTCGGTGAACCAGGCATCCTCTCCGCCTTGCAACACGAAGGTACGGAAACCGAGTCTGCGGCCTGTGCGGCAACAATCAAGTATCTGTTCGGGGCTGAGGCGGTAGCGCTGGCAGTGGTTGCTACGGCGAATACCGCAATAGAGGCAGTCGTTTTTGCAGTGGTTGCTTATTTCAATAAGGCCGCGCATAAAGACTTGGTGCCCGTAGACCTCGTCGCGCACACGTCCACCCTCGGCGAATAGTTCGTCAATAGCGGTAGGATCTGAGGTGGTCAGCAGTTGCTCTATGTCACTTGATGACAAATTCATAGACCGAGTCTCTTGCGATGTCTTTGTAAACAGGTAGTATCTTGATGTGAGTGCCACGACGCAGGTTGATGGGACCGATGTAGACGGGCGAGTGATGGGTGGGCGTGGTGGTGTCGGTGGTGTAGAAGATGTAGGTGTTGGGCACCTCGGTCTCGATGGCAATGTTAGTGGTTTGGTCGTTGACATGGGTGGCGTGGAAGATGGGGGTGAAGGAACCTTCGCAGTAGTTGTATCCTTTACTGGCAAGACGTTGTTTCTGAATCTCAATCTTCTTGCGGAAGCGGTTCCAGTCTTTCGACTGCGGCTGGCTCCAGAGACACTCGCTGATGGCGAGCATGCGTGGCAGTAGCATGTATTCGGCGTGCGAGGGGGTGTTGATGTATTCCGACCAAAGGTTGCACTGGCCACCGATAATGCTCTCGGCCACATAGCTGTTGGTGCCGATGGGGGCGGGATCAAACTGGTAAGCTTTTGCCAGGGTGATAAGGCCGCCGATGGCTGGCGGCTGGTAGCGCCGGTCGGCCTGGTAGTAGTCGAGGTAGCAATACTCTGTGGGACACATGATGACCTTGTTACCGAGGCGGGCGGCGTTTTGACCGGCTTGGGAACTACGCCAGGCCATGATGATGGCGTCGGCTCCCAGCCCGCCACAGTCCACTGCTTCGTCCCATCCGATGGGAATGCGGCCATGGGCGTGGAGGTAGTCGGCCACCTTGCGCATCATCCATCCCTGCAAATGCTCTTCATCGTGCAGATGCTCGTTGACAATACGGCGTTGACACTTAGGACAGTGTTTCCACATGTCTTTTACCGCTTCGTCACCTCCGATGTGGATGTATTTCGAGGGGAAAAGTGCCATTACCTCGTCGAGAATGTCTTGGATAAAGAGTAGGGTGGAGTCGTTGCCGGCACAGAGGATGGCTTTTGGGGGCCAGTAGGGACCAATGGGGATATCGTAGTGCCCATTGTTGCACGAAAACCGTGGGTAAGAGGCGAGAATGGCAGAGCAGTGGCCGGGCAGCTCTATCTCAGGGATAATCTCAATGCCGAGAGCGGTGGCATATTCCACAATCTCGGAGATCTCTTCCTTAGTGTAAAAGCCGCCATAGGAAGTGCGCTCACCCTTTTCAGGAGGGTCGGCTTTATCCCACGGTTGGTTGTCGCGGTCCACACGCCACGAACCTATCTCGTTGAGCAATGGGTATTTGTCGCTAGGCAGACGCCAACCGTGGTCGTCGGTGAGGTGCCAGTGGAAGCGATTCATTTTGTAAGATGCCATCACATCAAGATATTTCTTGATGAACTTTACCGGGAAGAAGTGACGGCAGACATCCAGATGAGCACCGCGCCATTCGAAACGTGGGTGGTCGAGGATGGTGCATACAGGCAGGGTGATGGAGCTGTATCGGTGCTTGCTGATATCCGGAGGAATCATCTGTATCAGCGTTTGGTAGGCGTAGAAAAGTCCTGTTTCGCTATTGGCGGAGAGGCGTATGCCTGTCTGCCTCACCTCCAGCAGATAGCCTTCGTCACCGAGTTCCGGATTCTTTATATCGTTGACCACCAGTTCTATATCGTTCTTCTCCGATGTGGAAACCAGTGACGGGTGGAGGTGGTTGTGACGCAGTGCTTTCAGGATGTGGCGTGCCACGGGGGAATTCTGTCCGATGCCGTTGAAAGCCACGGATATGTTGCGCCCCAACGTAAAGGAACCGTCTTTCTGAACCATGAATACTGGTTCGGGAACGATGTTCAGCTCGGTGACCGTCGCATTGCGTCCACAGGCGACCAGCATGAAAACGAGGAATAGGAAACCTCCGTATTTAATTATTCTTGTATTTTGTCCCATATAATTGACAAACGTCAAAGGAGGCTTTTTATTGTAATTAATACAATAATTTTATCCTAACGCCGTTATCAAAACATGGCTTCATTAAAGAAATTACTATCAGATTCGGTCATCTATGGCTTGAGTAGCATTGTTGGCAGGTTCCTCAACTACCTGCTCGTCCCGCTCTACACTTATCATATTTCGGCAGCATCGGGTGGCTACGGCGTGGTGACTAACGTCTATGCTTATACGGCACTCCTGCTGGTTATCCTCACTTTTGGCATGGAGACAACATTCTTCTATTTTGCTAATCGCGAGGGCGCTAACGGCAAGAATGTTTTTTCCACCGCCCTTGGTGCTGTAGGTTTGGTTAGTCTGGTGTTTGTGTTAGGGGTATTGGCTTTGTTGGGGCCTGTCTCGGGCGCTATGGGCTATGGTTCTCATCCCGAGTACATCGCCGTGATGGCGGCCGTGGTGGCGCTTGATGCCTTCCAGGCCATCCTTTTTGCCCGTTTGCGCTATGAGAACAAAGCATGGAAGTTCGCCGCCCTCAAGTTGGCTTTCATAGTAGGCAATATCGGTCTCAACCTCTTTGTCTTTCTTGTTGCTCCAATGCTACAGGCGAAAGGTGTGATTCACTGGTACGACGAACAAAATAACGTGGGTTATATATTCTATATCAACCTCATTTGCACAGCCTTGGTTACTTTCGGTTTTTGGCATGAACTCAAGGACTTTCAACTTTCAACTTTCAACTTTCCACTTCTCAAAAAGATGCTCCGTTACGCCTGGCCGCTCTTGTTGCTCGGCATCGTGGGTATCCTCAACCAAGTGATGGACAAGATTCTCTTCCCCTACCTTATGCCGGGCCATGGGGGAGAGGTACAGTTGGGCATCTACGGCGCTTGTGTCAAGATTGCCATGATTATGGCCATGATTACCCAGGCTTTCCGATATGCCTATGAACCGTTTGTCTTCTCCAATGGCCGCGACGCCAAGAGCAAGGAAACCCAGGCTATGGTGATGAAGTACTTTGTCATGTTTACCCTATTCGCCTTCTTGGTTGTGGTGTGTTACATAGACCTCTTCAAGTACATCATCAGTAGTGACTACTGGGCTGGCCTTCGCGCTGTGCCCGTGGTGATGATGGCCGAGATAATGATGGGTATCTATTTCAACCTTTCGTTCTGGTACAAGCTCACCGCCAAAACTTGGTGGGGCGCTGTCATGAGTGCCATTGGCTGTGCGGTGATGATAGCTGTCAATGTATTCTTCGTTCCTCGCATCGGCTACATGGCCTGTGCCTGGGGTGGCCTGGCGGGTTACGGTGTCTGTGTGCTACTGAGTTACTTTATCGGCCAGCATCACTACCGTGTGCCTTATCCCGTGCTCTCCATCGTGGGCTGGTTCGCTCTGGCCCTGGGTCTCTTCGCGGCCAGCACACTGGTGAAAGTCGACGACCTTCGTCTCCGATTGGCTTACAACACAGCCCTTCTGGTGGTCTATGTCGCCGTCGTCGCTGTTTGTTTACTTAAAGAAAAACGTAAAAAGCAATGAAAACAGTTTGTGGTCGGCAGTCGGCAGTCAGCGCCTTGATTCGCAGGTGTGTATGTGTCGGCTTGTTCCTTTTGGCTCATGCCTCGATGCTTGTTTCCGCCCAAGAGCAGTCGCAGCCTGATGATGTCGTCACGGGCTGGAGCTTCGGCGTGTTTCCCACGGTCTCATACTCCAACACCCTTGGCTTCCAGTATGGTGTCTATAGCAATGTCTTTTACTATGGTGACGGCACCTCCTATCCCGACCCCCTGCACAAGTTCTCCTTCGAAGCGTCACATTTCACCGAAGGACGCTCGCGCTTTTACCTCGCCCTCGACAGCAAGCAGATTATCCCCTCCTGGCGCGTCACCCTTTCCACCCTCTATGTCCTCGACCCCCTGTACTTCTTTTATGGCTACAACGGCGCCGCCGAGTCCTATAGCACCATGCTCAACGACCAGCACTACTACAATGTCGACCGTGCCATCTTCCAGTCTTTCGCCAACTTCCAGTATTCCCTCAGCGACAACCACAAGATTGTCGGCGGCATCTCCTTCTCCAACTACCGCTTCCGCGACTACAACAGCTCCAAATCTGTCTCTTATACACATNNGGCGTCACCCTCTACCGCCGCTATCTCGACGACGGCCTTATAGATGCCGGTGAGCGCACCGGTGGCAATGTCCTCGAGATTCGCGCCGGCTTTTGCTACGACACCCGCGACGTCGAGGCGGCACCCAACAGCGGTTTCCTCTTCGAGGCCTTTTTCAACCCGGGCTTCTCGCCACATCACAACTACCTCAAAACCTGCATCTATTTCTCCCATTTCCTCTCCCTGTTCCCCTCTCTTTTCTCGCTTCCCCCTGTCTTTGCCTATCGCCTAGCCTGGGTGAGTACCCCAATGGGCGACCCTCCCTTCTTTATCCAGCAAAGCGTCCCCATGCTGGTTCCCCACACCATGCTTACCGAAGGCTTTGGCAGCGCCAAGACCCTCCGCGGATATTTCGAAAACCGCATCCTCTGCAACGGCATGATGTGGGGCAACTTCGAGCTCCGTGTCAAGCTCTTCCGCTTTTCCCTCTGGGGCCAGCATTTCTACACTGCCGTCAATCCCTTCTTCGACTGTGGAATCATCACCAAGGCCTACCGTCACGACATTCAGAACGAAATCGCCCCCTCTCATCCCTCTCCCTTCGCCCTTCTCACTTCTTGCGGCACAGGCTTTAAACTGGCCTGGAACGAGAATTTCATCCTTTCGGCCGAGTTGGCCCACTGCTTCGACTCCAGCCTCGGCGACGGCCTCTGGGTCGACCTTGGCATCAATTATGCATTCTAAATAATTAATTTCAAACATAATAGTAAACACATGGGAAAGAAAATTGTATGGGCTTTTATGGCCCTCTTCCTGGGCAGCTTTGCGTTGACGTCCTGCAGCAAGGACGATGAGAAAAACGACTCCGACAATCGAGCCGACTACACCGTCATTGTCTATGGCATGTCGGGTGGCTCGATGGATAATACCATGGAAGAAGTTTGGCGTGAAACGCGACCCTTGCTCACCGACCAGCGGGTGCGCGTCATCTGCGCCTACAAATATGCTAAAGGTGGGGAAAGATTCACCGGCACCTTCGCCAACCCCGGCGATTTTGTCGTCTTCGAATTGACCAAGGACACCCGCCTCGAAGACCTTCGCAACTATGTCGTTGCCGACAGCAGCTACAGGCTCTTTTCAGCCGACAACCTGACATCGATTCTGAACAGGGCCGTGCAGGATGCTCCCGCCAAGAAGTATGTGCTGGTCACCTATGGACACGGCAGAGGCTTCGAAGTCGACCTTGACTATCCCATGGAGCTCTGGCATCAATCCAAGGGAGTAATAAGTGACGAGTGGTTCTTTGGTATGACTATGAACATGTATGCACTAAGCAAAGGCATCGAGCAATCCGACATCCATCATCTGGAATGCCTTTTGCTCCACAACTGCTTGATGGGCGGTATGGAGTCGTTGACCGAGGTGGCACCCTGTGCCGACTATATTATGGCCACTCCCTTCATGCTGACCAGTGAGGACAACCCGCTGATTCCCATACTGGTGAAGAATCTCCGTACAAAGAGCGATTTCGAGTCTGCTGCCCGTGCCACCCTCGATGAGTCGGCCGACCGACTGCGCGACGGTTATTCGCGTGAGGGACGTCCTTATCAGAATGGTTGTTTTGAGCTGTTGAAAGCTTCCGCTCTGAACGACATCTGCACCGCCACGAGCCAGCTTTCCGACCGTCTGTGCGCAATCTATGCCTCCCATCAGGAGGCTGTCGACAGCGCCACCTGCCATGTCTACCAGTTCCTCAACATGTATCCCTACTTCGACCTGCTCGATTATGCCGACAAACTCGCAGCTGCCACTCAGGACGCCCAGCTGCAGACCATCCAAAGCCAGTTGGCAGATGCCTTTGGACATGCCATACTGAAGCAGGTGACCGTCGATTTGGAAGAATGTCCTGCCCTCCCTGCCTATTCACTCTCGGTCGTCCTGTTCGACAAAAACTCCTATGAGGACTATTCTGACCAATTACCCAACTTTACCCAACGTCAGATCTACGAGTACTCCACCTTCCATAAAAGAACCCATTGGGGTAACTGGCTGGACATCAACCTCCAGCTCCCCACAGGCAACCCCTGCGGACAGGTGATACAGTGACCACGCAGCAAGGGTTGATATTTTTCTTAAAAATAGTTAAAAACCAGCGATAACTCGCTGGTTTTTAATTTTATACCCCATAAATTGACGTATTTGCATATAACACGCTTATAATCAGCATTAAAGAACTATCAACTCTTACTTAACTCTTACTCATCTCTTACCCATCCCTTACTTATCCATTACTATAGTAGGAGATGATAAGTAGATGGTAAGGTTTTTGATAGTCGTTTTTAACATTTGTAGGGCTTTTCTGAATTAATTGGCCCCCATCTCTGCCAGGGCTTTTTATATGCAGCAACACTGACACGGCGACTGCCATTTTGTCAGTCGATTTTTAAACTCTAAACAATAAACCATAAACTTTATAGTTTGGCACGGTTGTTGTTATATGATGGGTGTGAAAGTTCAATCAGATTGTAAAAGATTGTAAAAGAAAACGTCGTCAGCATCTTTCCAAATCTTTTAAAAACTGATTGAGAAATAAAAAACAAGAAAACAAAAAAGAAAGGAAATATATTATGGCAAAAATCATCGGAATCGACCTCGGCACAACCAACAGCTGTGTCAGCGTCATGGAAGGTAACGAACCAGTAGTTATCGCTAACAGCGAGGGCAACCGCACCACCCCCTCGGTGGTGGGCTTCCTCGAGAATGGCGACCGCAAGGTGGGCGACCCCGCCAAGCGTCAGGCCATCACCAACCCCCACAACACCGTCTACAGCATCAAGCGCTTCATGGGCGAGACCTACGACCAGGTGGGCAAGGAGATTGAGGCTGTGCCCTACAAGGTGGTGCGCGGCAACAACAACACCCCCTGCGTCGACATCAACGGTCGTCAGTACACCCCGCA
>LXOW01333837.1_pt1 | contig 32953 bp, 21 predicted proteins | sample 1368591 | NCBI WGS metagenome assembly LXOW01 (sample SAMN04884650, study PRJNA319009) | bovine gut metagenome | isolation source: Cow rumen | host: Bos taurus | place: Italy: Legnaro (PD) | collected 2014-07-09
TCCACAGAGAATATATCATCAAACTTCCAGTCTGCATCAGCATTCAACTTCACAACAGCATCACCACCATCAGCAGGAATCAACACAAAGGTCTCGTCCTCCGACAGGTTTCCATATGAATTCATATGAGAGCTCTCATCAGCACAACCAGCAAAAAGGATTGTCGATAAAAAGGAGCCTATAATATATCTTAGTTTCATAAGTCTATTCCTTAAATATTAATTAAAAATGTATCTGATTCCAATAGAAGCTTTCCAACACTGACCAATGTCATGATTATATACCCATGTCTGAGTATTACCATTTACTGCCTTTGGTGTTGAGAATACAGGATAACCCTGAGAATCAGTATGGTCATACTTAAGAATACGTCCTTCGTTAAGATCGGTATTCATGTACTTAGATACGCCCCAGCTAGAGTTAAAGAAATTGAGTACATTCTTCATATCAAAACTCAACTGAATCTTATGATGTGTACTACCAATCTTAAACTTAAAATCATGCTTATATGCAAAATCAATACGATGTACCCATGGACTATAGACACTATAAGCTTCTGCATACTCGCCTTGATGTTTGCTCAGATAGTCGTCTTGATGAACGAAGTCCATGAAGCGCTGCTTATCATCTTCTGAAACAAAGCGGAACTCATTATTAGCTACCTGCAAATCAGTAGGAATATAGAGTGCGTCATAGTTGTAACCATCTCCGTTCATGTCATTGACCATCATATACGAAGGGTTATAACCGCCACGCCATGTCTCATAAATCAAGCTATAATGGTTACCACACTTGTCATGAATAGTAGCCGATGCAATGATTCGATCAGGGGTCAAATTCTTTGCATTATGTAGCTTAATGTTATTTGGACCTGCAACTGTAGGCACATAGGTAAAGGCAGATTCTGCGGAAGAGCCAGGCATAGAGGTCACCTCTTTCTTACCCGAGCGTGTATAAGCTGCCATCAGATTCATCCATTCAAACGGCTGGGCGTTTAAAGTAATATTAGCCGACCACTGGTAGCCACGACTCGTATTCTCAAGCATGAAGGCCTTTGTCGCAGAACGGAAATCAGAAGGATATATAGGACGATCGTCTGCGCCCTTCCAACGAGCAAATCCATCTGCAGGCAACATACTCCAATCTGAGATGCACACATCATTAATCATCTTAGAATAAATACCCTCAACCGTTACTGAGAATGGGAAAGACACAGGAATCTGATAGTCTACAGCCAAAGAGGACTTCCAAACTTGAGGCAGTTTGAATTTCGGATCTACAGCAGAGATGGCAGAGGGTTTTGTTCCTTTTTCAGGGGTAATGCTCTCAGGATAACCCAAACTGATAAGCTTGTTGCGCAATGCATCGACAGTTGCATTTCCATTTGCATCAACGACTAGGCCACCTGCAAATTGGCTCATATCAATATAATTATTACCTTTCTCGTCTGTTGTATAGCTTCCAGTATAGCCATCGAACACCTTAGTCTTTGAGTTCAACTGTGCCTGATACTGTACCATACCACTATTAGTTGGCATATTGGTAAAGAATACCAAAGGAAGACGTCCCATAAAGAATCCCGAACCACCACGAATCTTCAGTGATTTATCTCCAAATACATCATAGGTGAAACCTAAACGTGGAGAAATAGTCACGTTAGAGTCTGGCCATTTACCTGTATCTATATGACGACCGTTGTAATCCAATTCATAAATGGCATTATTAGTCATCAAGTCATTATTGTTAAAGAACAATCCATCCAGGCGAAGGCCCAAAGTCAACTTCAACTTATCAGTAATGTTCCAATCATCCTGGGCATAGAAAGCCAATTTGCTATACTGGACACGAGCTGCTGGAGAACTCTCACCATTATATCCATAAGTCAAACATACCACTTCTGGAGTTGCACCAGTAAGAAAATCCTGCATACTCAAATAACGGTAATAGCCCGTACCATTACGCATATACTGGTTGTCTGCCATCTGGTGTTCGTAACTAAGACCTGCTGTAAGCTTATGCTTGTTCAGGAAGAGCGTTACGTCATCCTTCACATTCCAAACTGTGTTATGTACAGCATTGTTCAATGTGAAAAGCTCATAACCCAAGGCCATATACTGAGCCGTATTGCCCGAACCATCAAGAATATCAATGAAGGGGAACTCACTAGAATTGGAACCACGAACATCGTCCTTCTTTGAATAAGTAACTAGGAACTGATTAGACAAATTGTCTGTCAGACGACTATTCAGGTCAAAGGAGAACGAGTGAACGATATTCTCCATAGAATACATCGAGTTGGAAAATGCCATTGAATACTCCGACATACGACTGAAAGCAGAACGGTCTCCACCGTCCATTGACGAAGCATTCGGATTTACCCACTTGTTATTCTTTGTATAATTATAACGTAATGCCAAATGGTGCTTGTCTGTGATATTCCAATCTAAACGCACCAAGAACTTACGATTTTTAATGTCACCAGGAAAACTTGAGTATGAACCTGTATCATAGCCATACTTTGCTTTCACAAAGTCTGACACCGTCTGCATGTCGCTCTGTGTGGTACGAGAGATATAGTTAACAGCATCCATCTCACCATCTTCAGAAGCACGCCAACGATTAGTAATAGTTGGTTTGTTCTCTATTTCACCGTTTACAAAGAAGAATAACTTATTCTTAATGATCGGTCCTCCAAAAGAGAATCCATATGTCGTGGTTTGGTCTTTCTCTCGTACACTAGCTGGAAGCTGTACACGGTCAATGGCATCGCCTCGCATATTTTCATTTTGATGGTAAATGTACGCAGTACCTTTGAAAGTATTAGTACCCGACTTTGTAATAGCATTCACACCACCACCAATAAAGTCAGATTGGCGTACATCAAACGGAGAAATAACAATCTGCATTTCTTCAATAGCATCCATAGAAATAGGATTACCACCACCAGGTAAGCCTTCACTCAAACCAAAGTCATTGTTGAAGTTGGCACCATCTACCGTAAAGTTTGCAGTACGACCATCACTACCTGCAAATGTCATACCATTACCACCATAAGGTGACAAACGAGTAAAGTCCGTCAAATTACGGGTTACCGTAGGCATGTTTGCAATCATCTGGTTGTTGATGTTGGTAGAGGCACCGGTCTTTTCAGCAGCAAACTTGGAAGCCTTACCGCTGACAACAACCTCTGTCAGCACATTGGCGTCTTCTGACAACCAAACATTCAGGTTGTAGGTCTCAGCCAACTCCAGCACAACACCCTTTACCACCTTCGGCTGATAACCAATATAAGAAATCGTTACCTCATACGGGCCACCAGTACGCATACCTTGAATGGTAAAGTTACCACTGGTATTAGTCACCGCTGTGTAACGGGAACCAGAAGGCTCATGCACTGCAACAATAGTTGCACCAATTACCTCCTCACCTTTCACGTCCTCAAATGTCACCTTACCGGCCATACTTGAGGTAGTGATTTGGGCCATGATGGTCAATGCCGATGTCAGCATCAGAGCCATCAAAAACATCATTTTCTTTCTCATAGAATTGATAATATGTTTATTTAATATTCTTTACGGTTGCAAAATTACTTAAATTTTTCCAAATTCACGTTATAAAAAAGGAAAATCTTACACTTCTTTTTGGCGTGTACCCATACGAGCCTCAACAACATTGACTACATAGTCACCAAGTTTCTCGCACTCGTTAATCAGATCCATGTAGATTGTACCCACTGCATAGGTGTACTGATGATTATTGATGTCACTGATGTTCTGAGATTTGAGTTGATTGCGATAGTTGTTAATCTCATGCTCGATATTGAAAGTACGGTTCACGTCGTACGACTCCTTACGGCCACCCATCAAGCGGTTCATCTGCGAGAGCGACTGGTCGGTAAGTTCCATCATCTGATGGATATGTTCATACTGTTTTTCGTTGAAATGATCCTGCTTGCCATTGTACTTGCGGGAAATCGTGCGTGCCATGTTAAAGCATGCATCACCGATAGACTCCAGCTCAGAAATCTCACGAAGCATAGCGCGAATCTTAGCCTTCGTATCGTCAGAAAGATGGGCGTTGCTGACGGAATCAAGATAATTGGCAATTTCCAGTTCCATATTGTCACTGATACCCTCATACTTCTCAATACGTGAATAAAGTTTATTGAACTCTTCCTCGCTATTCTTATCCTTACTCCGTTCACTTGACGAAAGGTTCAGCAAGTCACGCACCATGTTAAACATACGCTGCATACGGCTTGAGAAAGACTGTATCTCCTTTTGAGCCTCCAGCACGGAAAGCTCAGGAGTCTTCATGAAACCGGCAGTAATAAAGTGCAAACGAAAATCTTCCTCCTCGTCGACCTTCTTAGGTTTGATGACAGCACAAACCAATTTCTCAATCTGAGGAATAAACCAAATCAGAATCATGGTATTAGCCACGTTGAATGTGGTATGGAAAGCAGCAAGCACAAAACTCAGTTTGGCAGCATTGGCTAGAAATACGCTACTCTCAACAGCGGTCTTGTCCATCGTCACATCATAGCCTACCCATCCGCAAACCATATCGATAAACGGACGGAAGACAAACAATATCCAGATAACACCAAAAACGTTGAAGAACATGTGGGCCAAAGCAGCTCGGCGTGCCTGAGTATTTGCCGAAAGGGCTGCCAGGTTTGAGGTTACGGTAGTTCCAATATTCTCACCCATCACCAAAGCAATACCTTGATAGATAGGCAGGGCACCACTTGAACAGAGTATCATGGTAATAGCCATCACAGCTGCTGACGACTGTACACAGAATGTTAAGATACCACCAAGAACCAGAAAAACCAGGGTGGTCAGGAAAGAGTCTGGGTCAAAAGATGCAAAGAAGTCAAGCAATGCCTGATTCTCGCCCAAGTGCATTTCCGAACCCGTAAGTCGCAATGTTCCCAATCCCAAGAGCAAAAATGACAAACCAAACAAGAAATCACCGATATATCGGTATTTTTTCAGATAAATCAAAATGATGCCAATAAAGAAAGCGGGATAAATAGCACTGGTTATGTCAAACGACATACCTGCCGACATAATCCATGCCGTAAGGGTTGTGCCAATGTTAGCACCCATAATGACTGAAATGGCCTGCGCCAGTGTTAACAGGCCGGCATTTACAAACGAGACCGTCATTACTGTCGTTGCCGTTGATGACTGTACTGACGCTGTCACAAGCATACCTGTAAGCATACCCGTAAAGCGATTGGTGGTCATAGCTCCTAACACATGACGCAACTGCGGACCTGCCATTTTCTGCAGGGCCTCACTCATAGACTTCATACCGAACATCAGCAGAGCCAAAGAGCCTAACAATTTAAAAAATACCCAAATCGACATAGTTTTTTTCTTTTTATGAGTTTTTACTTCTTTATTTCAACTATTATTTATATCTTTGCAGAACAATAACTAAAACATTCTATGGAACAATTAATTAATATCCGCTGCAAAAATAATAAAAAAACTCTAAAAGTGAGCATTGGCGGCACACTTTCTGAAATTTTTTCTCAGTTAGACCTCCACATGGAATATGGTCCCGTTAGCGCTAAAGTCAACAATAAGGTTGAAGGAATGCACTATCGCGTATATAAACAGAAAGATATTGAGTTTCTGGACTTACATTCCTCAAGCGGAATACGCGCGTACACGCGTACATTATTTTTTATCTTATGTAAAGCCGCTCACGAATTATATCCCGGCTGCAAGGTAGCCATTGACATTCCTGTCTCCAATGGTTATTTTGTCGATTTGGATCTCGGGCGACCTGTCACCCCTGACGATGTATCTGCTATTCGCCAGCGCATGCAGAAAATTATTGATGCCAAAATGCCTATTCACCGCTATGAGGCTACGACAGAAGAGGCCATGGAGATGTTTCGCGAAGTGGGCTCCATATCAAAGGTGAACTTGCTGGAAAGCTCAGGGCGACTCTACACTACCTATTACGACCTGGATGGTTATAAAGACTATTACTACGGCACTCTGCTAATTAACACCGGCGACATCCATCTGTTCGGACTGGAGTTTTACTATGACGGATTGTTATTGCGCATTCCCTCACAAGAGAATCCCTCACAACTGGGAACATTCATCCGCCAGGACAAGATGTTTGAAATCTTCAAGGAGCATCATCGGTGGCAAGATGTCCTTGGCCTGCGTACCATTGGCGACCTTAACAAAGCTATCACCAATGGTCTTTCCTCAAAGTTAATACAAATCAGCGAGGCTCTTCAAGAGAAGAAAATTGCACGGATAGCTGATGAGATAGCCCAACGCAAGGGAATCAAGATAGTACTCATTGCTGGCCCGTCATCTAGTGGTAAAACGACAACCTGCAAACGTCTTTCCGTCCAGTTGGCTGTTAACGGTTTGTATCCCATCGGCATCTCACTCGACGACTATTTCCTAGACCGCGATTTGACTCCTCGTGACGAAAACGGAGACTACGACTTTGAACATCTTCATTCTCTGAACATTCCGCTACTCAACGAGCAGATGAATGCCCTGTTACAAGGTGAAGAGGTAGAACTGCCCCGCTACAATTTCCAAAAAGGAAAGAGTGAGTGGAGTGGCAAGAAACTAAAGCTGGAAGGAAATGAGATTCTGGTGATAGAGGGCATTCATGCGCTAAATCCAGAGTTAACGTCTGAGATTCCTGAGAATCAGATATACCGTGTATATGCTTCTGCACTAACCACGATTCTGCTTGACAATCACAACTACGTCCCCACTACAGACAATCGATTGTTGCGTCGTATTATCCGTGATCACAAGTACAGGGGTGTTACTGCTCAGGAGACCATCCGTCGCTGGGCATCCGTCCGTAGGGGTGAAAACCGCTGGATATTTCCTTTCCAGGAAAATGCCGATGCCATGTTTAACACCGCTATGCTTTTTGAGTTAGCGGTCATCAAACGTCAGGCAGAACCGTTACTGGAACAAGTAACAGAGAATTGTGAGGAATATGCTGAGGCCTATCGTCTTTTGAAGTTCCTGCGATATATCAAGCCCATTCCAGAAGACCAGATCCCACCCACCTCACTACTTCGTGAGTTCCTTGGCGGATCGTCATTTGAGTATTAATTATTATTCCTGTTATTCTTTCTGGAGGACACCTGCGGCCATTAACTCGTCGAAGGTACCTTCCTTAACAACGTGTCCGTTACCTAAGACGATAATACGGTCACACTGACGAATCGTTTCAAGACGATGGGCAATGGTAATACGAGTACACTTCATACTTGCCAAATAATCAGCAACACGCTGTTGCGTCACATTGTCAAGAGCCGATGTTGCCTCATCGAGCAACATGATGTCTGGGCATTGTACTAAAGCACGAGCCAATAAAATGCGTTGTCGCTGACCACCTGATATACCTCTTCCATCTTCTGTGATATAGGTTTTCATACCGTTTGGCATTCGCTGTATATCCTCAACAAGATCCACCAGTCTGGCAGTTTCCCACGCATCCTCTTCCGTAGCAGCTGGAGCGGTAAAGAGAATATTATCAAGCAAGGTTCCCTCTATCAGTCGTCCGTCCTGCATGACTACCCCCACACAGTTGCGGCGTAAACTCGCCATATTGATTTCGCGCAAGTTGTAATGGTCATAAAATATAGAACCCTCTTCCGTTTTTTCAAAGCCCAGCAGAAGGCGTAACAGCGTACTCTTTCCACAACCTGACGGTCCCACTATGGCCACATATTCACCCTGATGTATACGAAGATTCAACCCATTGAATATCCAAGAAACATTCTCACTATAACGGAATCGGAGACCGCTCACCTCAATAGCTCCCTCTACCTTAGTCAGCACGTGTTGTTCATGGGCATCCTCCATGGAAGCTTCAAGAATAGGACGACACATACGAGCTTCCGGCATCACACGACCTATCTGCTTCATGATAACATTCAAATGGTTGATGGTAGAAAGGGCTATACCCAGCACTGCACAATAAGCAATATAGTCAGATAAGCCTAATCCATATTTCCATGCCGCCCACATAGTCACCATCATTGGCAATAATCTTGAAGCATACGACAAGCCGCTGGAGTAGAAATACATGGTGGGTTGGGAAGCACTGTTTACCTCTGAGTCAGCAAACCGTTCTACCCACTGTTGGAAAATACGTTCCTCAGCACCATTGACCCTGATTTTCTGCATTCCTCCTAACATCTCGTACAATAAGCCATACATCCTTGAGCGGTTGGGATTTACTCGTTCCTGAACCTTTCTGGTATAATAATAGTTCAGCAAGCTAAAGAAAAGTACCACAGCCAATACGCCGATACCGATAAATAAGAGAGCTCCACCATAAATGAAGAACTGGATGAACAGAATTACGGAAAATATGGTTGACAGGACGGTTGTTATAATATTCTCCGTCAGCATGCCACTAAATCGAGACAAAGAAAGAACACGGCTTGACAAGTCTGCTGCCTGCCATTGACGGAAGAATGTTGCAGGCAAATGCAACAAACGAGTCATCAGTGCTGTTTGAAGCGTATATTCCACCTTGTCCTTCACACGGAAAACAACGAGACTACGAGTAATATGCAGCATTGCGAGTCCAAAAGCAGCACTGAACAACAGGACTGCTACAGGTAATAATTGTGAGGAACTGCCTGAAGGAATAACTTCACTAAACACTATCTTTGTAACGTACGGCGTAAACATCGTGAGCAGAACAACGCTAACACAAGCTATAAAGATAGCCCACAAATCTGCCTTTCCCAGACTTTGCCACGCAAAACGACCTAAATCTCTCAATTTCAACGGTCCAACAGGCAATGGCTGTGTCAGACAGAATGCTTCTGGCTTTAAGATTTGGGGATTAACCTGCTCTCTGCGACCCGTATTGGGATTGATGAAAGTATAGCCGGAAAAACCTGGCATGAGAACGATAGGGATGTCATCTTCAACCGTAAAAGTCAACAAACGCCCCGTCGTATGTTTCCACCATTCCCCTGTCAAAGTAATTTGTCGGAAGAAAACACCCTGACGGATAAAGAGCTTATCCAAACTGGAAACATCCAATTGTCTGCCCTCGTCACTACGAAACTGGCGCAACATGCTACGGCTCACCATTGACATGAAAATATCACCCGCACGACCTACGGCCTTGCGGTTGCCTTCTATTCGGCGCATCAATTGTTCATACATCGGATCCATAGCTCTTGTTCAGTTCATAGTAAATACCATTCTTGTCGGCCATCAGTTCTTCGTGACTGCCACATTGTACCAATTGCCCATAATCCATAACATAGATACGATGGCAAGGCCGCACAGTCTCCATACGATGAGCAATCAGAATGAGCGTAACACCAAGGTTACGTACTGCCTCCATCACCTTCGATTCCGTCGTTACATCAAGTGCAGATGTAGCTTCGTCCATCAGTAACAATGTCGGTTCCTTGGCCAGAGCTGTTGCTATTTCAAGGCGCTGTCGCTGACCACCCGAGAAATTCTGGCCTCCCTTGCTGACCTTGCTGTTGTAGGCACCAGCCCTACAGGCAATCTCTTCATGCAATTGAGCATTAGCTGTAGCTGTCACCATGGCGAAGTCCTCAATGGATTTATCCCACATCTTAATATTATCTGCTACAGTGCCTTCAAAGAGGGTGATGTCCTGCCCTACGAAACCCAAACTACCTGTCAGCGTCATACGATTTATTTGACTAACCGGCTTCCCGTCAATCAGCACCTCACCCTCCCAAGGTTCATAGAGCCCAGCTATCAGCATGGCTACTGTGCTCTTGCCACACCCAGACTTACCCACGAAGGCCACCTGCTCGCCAGCCTTGATATGCAGGGACAAATGACTAATCAGTGGAGGCTGGGAACGATCGTAACCGAAGGTAACATCACGCAGTTCTATATCGCCTATCAACTTGGTTATCGCTTCACCCGCCTCAGATATATCCACAACGTCTTTTCCGTCCTCCACAACCGTCTTCACATCCAACACTTCCTCTTGTCGTTCCAAGACGGAATGAGCCTTATAAACCTCCTGCATGACAGTGGTCAGTCTAGTGACAGGATAAAACATAGAAGACATAAAGCCCTGTGAAGCCAACAGCATACCAGCTGTCAGTTCACCTTTCAGGATGAACCATGTGCCCAGACAGAGTAGCAAGGCATTGCTCATATGCAAGACAAGGACTGGAACTGCGCTTATCCATATCATCTGACTGGTAGCTACGACACGAGCGTTCAACGCCTCTGTATAGATAGCATCCCAACGCTGATAGAATCCCTGCTCAGCACCAGCAGACTTGATGGTTTCCATGCTACGAAGTCCAGCCATTGTAGCACTCTGCAAATGACGATCTGTCTTCTCCATACTGTGTGCCTTACGTTTCTGATAGTTAGCACTAAACTGAACAGAGACGACGATAGTCAACAAGGCCATTATTTCAACAGCACCCAACTTCCAACTATACATAAACAGCAGGTACGAGAAGATGATAACATTCAGGAACAACACTAGTGCAGGTGCCATATCGAACAACCTTACACCTGTTGTACTGATGCTCATATAGCGTGCCATCAGGTCACCTGCAGAAAAACGGTTGAATGACGATATAGGAAGCCGTAGGACATGCCAGATATAACGAGACTGGCTAATCAGGCTGAAACGCATGTTTAACACGCGACGATGACTATTCAGTACCAACCACGCCACCAGTTCCACTACAAACAACGTTACATAAAATATCATCAAAGGTTCAAACCACTCAGGGTTCTCACCCGTAATAATACTATCAGTATAAACCTGTTGGAATAATGGTGGGAAGAACTCCATACCCAGATTGATGGCATAAAGCAACAGGGTAAGCCAAAGCAACCCAGTGCCCGCCTTCATAAAGCGGTAAAGCAATCCCCATGTTGTCTTCTTCACCTCCATCCGTTTGTTGTCCTTCGCGCGCAATTAATTAAAAAGGTATTCGTACATCGATCTGCGTCTTGTCTCTGTCAACACATTGCAATAGGTACCAATACCCATATCCACATCTCTCAACTGTCCTGAGGACCAATCGTAAAGGGTGGAGTCGTTTGGATTATAGTTCAATTCAACGATTACCTGCCACGCCGAACCTTTCATATCAAACAAGGCCTCTGCCATAGAGGTATTTTTCAGCTCACTGACTATTTCGGAAAGTGGGGTCGGATAGCGGTCTACACTGGTAACAACACCCCGAACATACCCTATCTCATCACGATCTTCACCCATAGGCCATACCTGTGCCTCCATACCCTCACGCAAATTGTGGTGAGTTTCCATGTTAACATAAGCCACTAACATGGTATGGACCGACTGTCCGGGCTTTTCCTCACAGACCACACTGACTAAGGCTTCCAAGGGGACAAACGGCTCACGTTCAGGTTTCGTATGAAGCACTGTACCACTAATAGGACTGATAACCATGCTATCCTTGTTGTCCACCAACACACGAGCCACCAGCTGGCCCTTCTTCAGCGTATCACCTGTATGAACATACATCTTGGTAATGACACCTTCACAATTCATAGTCACATCGTCAGTTCCGTGGTGCGGGAAAATTAGTCCGCTATACTGCACTCTGTCCGTAACGGTACCCAGAATGCCCCACACTACAAAAGCACCTAACAACAACAGAATAGTACAACCTATGAGAAATGGGGAGACGGAGGTCACCCGTACATAGTCGTCCACCTGTCCTGGCGACTCCATCCGTCGTTGACGGCTGCTATTGGAAAACATGCTGTCTTTTTTCACTTAACCACAATTTTACGTCTGTTAATAAACTAGCAGGTTATTGACCGCAAAAATAAATAAAAAAAAGCGAAAGTCCCAAAAAAAAGCCAACTTTTTATCATACTCCGGCATTTTCAACTTACATCTTGCATAAAAATACGAAAATCGCCTTGTATCCCGAAAAAAATTACACTTTTATGCCAAAATGTTTGGTAGATAGGTGAATATTTACGACCTTTGCAGACTAAATAGCAAAAACGAACCTATTTAATATATTATGGCTGAATTAGAAGTTAAAGAACTCGAACAGGTTGTTGTTCGCTTCTCAGGTGATTCCGGTGACGGTATGCAGTTAGCTGGAAACATCTTCTCTACGGTCTCAGCTACCGTAGGCAATGGTATTTCAACATTCCCTGACTATCCTGCAGACATTCGCGCCCCGCAAGGTTCTCTGACAGGTGTTTCTGGTTTCCAGGTTCACATCGGTGCCGGCAAGGTTTACACCCCTGGCGATCTGTGCGACGTGCTGGTGGCAATGAACGCTGCCGCCTTGAAGACTCAGTTGAAGTACTCGAAACCTCAGGCAACCATCATTATCGACACCGATTCTTTCGGTCCGAAAGACTTGGAGAAAGCACAGTTCAAGACGGAAGACTATCTGGGCGAATTAGGCATTGATCCCGATCGCGTTATCCAGTGTCCGCTAACCACCATGGTAAAGGACTGTCTGGCTGACACCGGCATGGACAACAAGGCTATTCTCAAGTGTCGTAACATGTTCGCACTGGGCTTGGTATGCTGGTTGTTCGACCGCGACTTAAAGCTGGTTGCCAACTTCCTAAAGGAGAAATTCGCCAAGAAACCTGCCATTGCCGAGAACAACATTAAGGTAGTACAGGCTGGCTACGACTACGGTCATAACACCCACTCATCAGCAGTCAACGTCTATCGTATTGAGTCCAAGCACAAGGAGCCAGGACGTTACATGGACATTACAGGCAACAAGGCCACCGCCTATGGTTTCATTGCTGCTGCTGAGAAGGCTGGTTTGAAACTTTATTTGGGTTCCTACCCTATCACCCCTGCCACAGATGTGCTCCACGAGTTGTCCAAGCACAAGTCGCTGGGTGTAACTACTGTTCAGTGCGAGGACGAGATTAGTGGTGCCGCATCTGCCTTAGGTGCTTCCTTTGCCGGAGCACTGGCTGTCACCTCTACTTCCGGCCCTGGTATCTGTCTGAAATCAGAGGCCATGAACCTTGCAGTCATCATGGAACTTCCTTTGGTTGTGCTTGACGTACAGCGTGGCGGACCTGCTACGGGCCTGCCCACCAAGTCCGAACAGACCGACTTGCTGCAAGTGCTCTTCGGACGAAATGGCGAGAGTCCCATGCCCGTGCTGGCAGCTACCAGTCCTGCAGACTGCTTTGACGCAGCTTTCCAAGCTTCCAAGATAGCTCTTGAGCACATGACTCCTGTTGTATTGCTCACCGATGCATATATCGCAAATGGTTCCGGTGCTTTCCGTCTGCCTGAAATGGCTAAGCTCGATGCCATTAATCCTCCTTATGTCCCAGAGGAACTGAAAGGCAAGTGGACACCTTATATGCGTGCCGAGAACGGCACTCGCTATTGGGCAGTACCCGGTCGTGAGGGCTTCACCCACATCTTGGGCGGATTGGAGAAAGACTCAGAAACGGGTGCCATCTCTACTAATCCAGAGAACCACGACCTCATGACTCGTCTGCGCCAGCAGAAGATTGCCAACATCCAGGTGCCCGACCTCGACGTGGAGGGCGACGTACAGGATGCCGACCTGCTCGTAGTAGGCTTCGGTTCCACCTATGGTCACCTGCACTCTGCGATGGACGAGCTTCGCCAGAAAGGTTACAAGGTTGCCCAAGCCCAGTTCAAGTACCTGAACCCGCTGCCTAAGAATACTGCCCAGGTATTGAAGAAGTACAAGAAGGTGGTAGTTGCTGAGCAGAACATGGGTCAGCTGGCAGCCTATCTGCGCATGAAGGTCGACAATTTTGTACCCTTCCAGTTCAATGAGGTAAAGGGTCAGCCTTTCGTCGTAGAAGAGTTAGTCAACGCATTCGAGGATATCTTGAAGAAGTGAATAGTGATAAGAGAAAAGTGAATAGTTATGGAATATACAGCAAACGATTATAAGAAAGGACAGCCACGTTGGTGTCCTGGATGCGGTGACCACTTTTTCCTGGCATCGTTTCATAAAGCATTAGCAGAAATCGGGGTAGCTCCGCAGGATACCGCCGTTATCTCAGGTATCGGATGTTCGAGCCGTCTGCCCCACTATATGGCCACTTACGGTATGAACACCATCCACGGACGTGCTGCCGCCATTGCTACAGGTGCCAAGGTTGCCAATCCCAACCTGACCGTATGGCAGGTCAGCGGCGATGGCGACGGACTGGCTATTGGTGGTAACCACTTCATCCACGCCAACCGTCGAAACATCAACCTCAACATGATTCTGCTGAACAACCGTATTTACGGTTTGACCAAAGGACAGTATTCTCCCACCTCACCCCGTGGCTTCGTCTCTAAGTCGAGTCCTTATGGAACGGTGGAGGATCCTTTCCGTCCTGCAGAGCTGTGTTTCGGAGCCCGCGGACATTTCTTCGCTCGTGCCGTTGCCACCGATGCTCCTGGTACCATTGAGATTCTGAAGGCTGCCTATGCACACAAAGGTGCTGCTGTCTGCGAGATTCTGCAGAACTGCGTCATCTTCAACGACGGAACCCACGAGGCCGTATATAATAAGGAGGGACGCAAGAAGAACGCCATCTATGTCAAGCACGGCGAGAAGCTTGTGTTCGGCGAGAACAACGAGTTTGGACTCGTTCAGCAAGGTTTCGGTTTGAAGATTGTTGAAATTGGCAAGGACGGCTACACTATCGACGACGTGTTGGTTCATGATGCCCATTGTGAGGACAACACCTTGCAGCTGAAGCTTGCTCTGATGGGTAATGGCGACGGATTCCCCGTAGCGCTCGGTGTCATCCGCGATGTCGATGCACCCACCTACGATGAGGCCGTTCACGCCCAGATTGCCGAGGTCAGTGCCCAGAAGAAGTACCACAACTTTGAGGAACTGCTGGAGACCAACGACACCTGGGAAGTGAAATAAGCAATTGCAATCTCTAGTTGACAATCATCCCCGACGCACCGCACGTCGGGGATATTTTTTGTGTATTTATACACCTTAGCCGAAAATTAAGCCGTTGTATTGAGGCTTCATCCGTTTTCTTTTTCGTACCTTTGCAGCCACGAAAACATAACATAACTGACAACCATGTTTAATAACTACAACGGATTTCATCTCGTACAGTCGTATCACGACTTGCGACACATGCGCAAATACCACCCGTCGAACGCCGTCACGCGATTCATCAAGGTAGTGATTGTCGCATTAGTAACCCTCCTGCTCTGGAACATGCCAACCGAATGGTTCGGCATAGAGAACCTGACCATTATCCAGCAGCGCGTGATTGCCATTTTTGCCTTTGCCACACTGATGTGGATTCTGGAGATAGTCTCCTCGTGGGCTACGTCAATTGCTATCATCGTGCTCATGTTGCTGTTCTGCACGGATAGCGGCATATCACCCATGGTCAACGAGGAAGAGGTGGGCAAACTGCTATCGTACAAGGGTGTGATGGCTTGTTTTGCCGACCCCGTCATCATGCTGTTCATCGGCGGTTTCGTACTGGCTATTGCTGCCACGAAGACAGGTCTTGATGCCCAGTTAGCCAAAGTGCTGTTGCGCCCGTTCGGCACGAAGAGCGAAATGGTGTTGCTGGGATTCCTGCTGGTCACTGGATTGTTCTCCATGTTCGTATCAAACACGGCAACAGCAGCGATGATGCTGACATTCCTCACCCCAGTATTCCGTCAGCTGCCTCCTGAGGGTAAAGGCCGTATCGCTCTGGCTATGTCTATCCCTGTAGCTGCCAACCTGGGCGGTATGGGTACCCCTATCGGCACACCGCCCAACAACATTGCGCTAAAATACCTGAACGACCCTGAGGGTTTGAACCTCGGTCTGGGCTTTGGACAGTGGATGATGTTCATGTTCCCACTTGTTGTCGTACTGCTGTTTATCAGCTGGCGCCTGTTGCTGAAGTTCTTCCCCTTCAGCCAGAAGACCATAGAACTGAATATTGACGGGGGCATGCAGAAAGGTTTCCATTCGTGGGTGGTTATCGCCACGTTTATCCTTACTGTAGCACTCTGGCTATCCGACCGCTTTACAGGCATCAATGCCAATACAGTAGCGATGGTTCCGTTCTGTATCTTTGCACTGACGGGTGTCATCAACAAGCGCGACCTGGAGCAAATCAACTGGAGTGTCATCTGGATGGTGGCAGGTGGTTTTGCACTAGGCTATGGACTGAACGCCTCCGGACTGGCTGCCAACGCCGTAGAGAGCATCCCCTTCGGTGAATTCTCGCCCCTGCTCATCCTGCTCATGGGTGGAGCCATCTGCTATATTCTTTCCAACTTCATCTCCAACTCGGCTACAGCAGCCCTGCTCATGCCAATCCTGGCAGTAGTATGTGGAGCTATGGGCGACAAGCTGGCACCTATCGGCGGCACAGGCACTATACTTATCGGTGTGGCTATTGCAGCATCCAGCGCCATGATTCTGCCCATCTCTACCCCACCAAACGCACTGGCTTTCGCTACAGGCTATGTTCAGCAGAAGGAAATGTCGAAGATTGGCATCATCATGGGTTTCATCTCTATGGTGCTCGGATTCGGACTGGTATATCTGATGGGTATCCTCCACATCCTGTAGAACAGTTTCCAGACTTTCTATAAAAAACTTCAGGGCTGTCGGAACGCTTTCCGACAGCCCTTGAAGCAACAAAACAAACNNCCACATCCTATAACAACCTTTTCAGACTTTCTGCAAAAAACTTCAGGGCTGTCGGAACGCCATCCGACAGCCCTTGAAGCAACAAAACAAACTACTAATGATATTACTACTAAAACAAATCTTACTAACTATTTAATCCTAAACCAAAATATATTGTTTCAAAACTCCCGTTTTTTCACGTTGCAAAGATACAACTTAAAATCCTAACATATTATATGTTTTGTTTCACGGATTTTATTTTCTGTATCATCATGTTTCAAACATCCACTTTTTTACTTTTTTAATAGTCGCAACTCACCTCTCGAACAAATGTTTTCATGGGATTTTGAAGACTTTCTGGTTCTTTTTCAGTCCTGAAATTTAGTAAAAAAGTTCCGGCAGCACCTGTTCGACAATAAGCGACGGTTATTTTGAAATAACCCTGCCTTATTCAGAAATAACCTTGCCTTATTCAAAAATACTTTCGGAGTAATTAAAAATACTCTTGGAGTATTATCCGACGGAGGCTTTAAGGTTGTTCGGCGACAGCAATATTAATAAGAATAATTTCTAGATTTAAATGTAGCAATTGCGAGCATTAATAGTAGCAATTGTTAGACTTAATAGGAAGGACGAGGACGCCTGCCGATAGGAATAAAAAAAGAAAGGGACGAAACCTATTTGGCTTCGCCCCTTATGAGTTTTATTCGTAATAGAATTACTTGTTCATGAACTTCTTACCGTTCTGGATAACAACACCCTTGTAGTCGTTGTTAACTTTCTGACCAGCGAGGTTGTAGATAGGAGCGTTAACATCCTTTACGACCTTAACGGTCTCAATGCCTGCACTAGAGGTATACTCAAAGCCCCAAATACCAATCTGTGTATCAGGAGAGAACATATAATAAGTGTCGCCTACAGGAAGAGTTACATTGATATAACCAATAAACTGATTATTTACGTCTGTTGCAACAACATAATCTGTAGTTGTATGAACAGCATATTCATTAGTATTATTGTTATCATAGCCCTCTGCATAATACTGATCCTGAGCCAAAACCGTACCATCAGCCTCCTTTACAAAGTAAACTTTTCTGTTCTTACCGGCCTTGGGGATACGAACACCAATCTTCAACTTACCAGCATCTGTTATTTTGAATGTAGAATAAGCACCTTTTGAGGGGACAGCACCTGCATCAGGAGTCCAGAATTTCTGGTAATCATTGGGACACTGGAAACTGGGGTCGCCATCATCGTTAATTACCCAATATCCAAAATAGCTCGCAGTAGGATTTCCTTTAGGAGCAAGATAAACTGTAAACTTTGGAGAACATGCTTCAGAATTCAGCGCACCATTATTGCTGGCTGACTGGTCTGTTATATCCCACAACTTACCATCCTCAAGGTCATTAGCGTTAGGAGTGGACACAATTTTCATAGTGCACGAACCCTTAGTAACCTCCAGAACACAATTTTTCAGAGTTACCTGAGTTGCCTGAGCAAATGCCTGCTCAGCTGTTGTTCCCTTTGCAAGGGGTGCATCCTTTGTTCCCACACCTTTATTGTTGGGAGATACATTATCAACAACAGAATACTTAGTTGGATCTACAGTGTCATACTTTGCGTCTGGATCTGACTTTGACTTAGTCAGAACTTCCGTGATGTCGAAAGTCTGCGCATTAACACTCATAGCTACGAGAGCCATACTAATTAGAGTAAAAATCTTTTTCATAAGCGTATTGTTTTAATATTATTAGTAAATTATTAGTAACCACTTAATACGGAGTTTCACGCTGCAAATTTATGAATTCCTTGCGAAAAAGCCAAACTATTTCTGCCTTTTTTATGTTAATATGACACGCTTTCCATGATTTTGTCATCATTTTGCCTACACTTTTCATGATAACATTACGTCCACGACGCTCGGCTCCACCTTTTTTCTTGCACAAATGTTTGGCCAAATCATTTTTATTCCTTAACTTTGCAGAGATGAATAACACGAAATGGAGCGAGAACGTAATCCTTGTCGATGCTGACTACGTCGACAAGGTTGTGTTTGACCTGACGGTGAACTTCGAACGCATGATTGGCAGGCAGATTCCCAAGGCGGATATGGCTCAATGGCTGGAGTGCGTGGCACTGGACGGAGGGCTCAGACCTTTGGACAGAGGTGAGAAACCAGAGGTGAGAGGCGAGAGAAATGTCCAGGTCGTTTTGCTGCACAAACATCAGCAGATGGAGAACTTCGTGCCTGGCGCGTTCGACGAACTGGACGGAAAGGCTTTCGCAGGTCCGCTGGGCGAGTTCCTGATTAGTTGCGTTAAGGTGGAAGACCTGACGACAATGGACGACTTGTTCGTTGACTCCATGCAGGTCATCAGCAATGCCACTGAGGTGAAACGGCTCATCATAGTGCCCGACGCAGAGCATATATATAATAAGGTACGCGAGGGGCTTCGCCATGCCGACGACGAAAAGCGCATCACGGTCCTGACTATGCAGCCCATGCAGGGAGGCAACTTCAAACAGGAGATACTGGGCTACTCGCTGATGGCTGCGCTGGGCATCCGTGGAGACGAAATAAATAGTAAATCGTGAAATAGAAAAATAGTCAAATGAGTAGAGTTTTAATGATTGGCGCTGGTGGCGTCGCTACAGTAGCAGCGTTTAAGATTGCACAGAACGCTGACGTATTTACAGAGTTTATGATTGCAAGTCGCAGAAAGGCGAAGTGTGACAAGATAGTAGAGGACATCCACAAGGCCGGCTACAAGCTGGACATCAAGACAGCACAGGTGGATGCTGACGATGTGGAGCAGTTGAAGGCCTTGTTCAACGACTACAAGCCCGAGTTGGTCATCAACCTCGCCCTGCCCTATCAGGACCTGACCATCATGGATGCTTGTCTGGCTTGCGGATGCTCTTATCTGGACACAGCCAACTACGAGCCTAAGGACGAGGCTCACTTTGAGTACTCTTGGCAGTGGGCTTATCGCGAACGCTTCGAGAAGGCCGGACTGACGGCTATCCTTGGTTGTGGCTTCGACCCAGGTGTGACAAGCATCTATACAGCTTATGCTGCCAAGCACCACTTCAAGGAGATTCAGTATCTGGACATCGTTGACTGCAACGCTGGCGACCACCACAAGGCTTTCGCCACCAACTTCAACCCAGAAATCAATATCCGCGAGATTACCCAGAAGGGACTCTACTGGGAGAATGGCAAGTGGGTTGAGACAGAGCCCCTGGAGATTCACAAGGAACTGAACTATCCAAACATCGGCCCTCGCGACAGCTATCTGCTGCACCATGAGGAAATCGAGTCACTCGTCATCAACTATCCCACCATTAAGCGTGCACGTTTCTGGATGACCTTTGGTCAGCAGTACCTGAAGCACCTGGAGGTAATTCAGAATATCGGCATGAGTCGCATCGACGAGGTTGAATACGAGGCACCTCTGGCTGATGGCACAGGTACAGCAAAGGTAAAGATTGTGCCTCTGCAGTTCCTGAAGGCAGTATTGCCAAACCCACAGGATTTGGGCGAGAACTACGAGGGCGAGACCTCAATAGGATGTCGCATCCGTGGTATTGGCAACGACGGCAAGGAGCACACCTATTATGTATATAACAACTGCTCACACCGTGCTGCCTACGAGGAGACAGGCATGCAGGGTGTCAGCTACACCACAGGTGTACCAGCCATGATTGGTGCCATGATGTTCTGCAAGGGACTTTGGAAGAAGCCAGGTGTTCACAACGTAGAGGAGTTCGACCCCGATCCCTTCATGGAACAGCTGAACAAGCAGGGTCTGCCTTGGCACGAGATTCACGACGGCGACTTGGAATTATAATTGAAAATTGATAATTAAATATTATGGCAAAAAAAGAAAAAGAAGGGGAACAGTTGACCCCTCAACAGGAGAAAATGAAAGCCCTGCAGGCTGCTATGGCGAAGATTGAGAAGGACTTCGGCAAGGGTGCTATCATGAAGATGGGCGACGAGAAGGTTGAGAATGTAGAGGTGATACCTACCGGCTCTATCGGACTGAACGCTGCACTTGGTGTTGGCGGATACCCTAAGGGACGTATTATCGAGATTTACGGTCCAGAGTCATCTGGTAAGACCACGCTGGCTATTCACGCTATTGCAGAATGTCAGAAAGCAGGCGGTGTTGCTGCATTCATCGACGCTGAGCACGCCTTTGACCGTTTCTATGCTGAGAAGTTAGGTGTTGACATCAGCAACCTGTTAATCTCTCAGCCTGACAATGGTGAACAGGCTTTGGAGATTGCCGATCAACTAATACGCTCTAGCGCTGTGGACCTCCTCATTGTTGACTCTGTAGCCGCCTTGACACCCAAGAAGGAGATAGAAGGCGATATGGGCGACTCAGCAGTAGGTCTGCACGCCCGTCTGATGAGCCAAGCTCTGCGCAAGCTGACAGGTACCATCGCCAAGACAAAGACTACCTGCATCTTCATCAACCAGTTGCGCGAGAAGATTGGCGTCATGTTTGGCAATCCAGAGACTACTACGGGTGGTAATGCCCTGAAGTTCTATGCCTCTGTACGTCTGGACATCCGCAAGTCGCAGTCTGTCAAGGATGGCGATACCATCTTGGGCAACCAGGTCAAAGTAAAGGTGGTAAAGAACAAGGTGGCTCCTCCCTTCCGCAAGGCTGAGTTTGAAATCATGTTTGGTGAGGGAATCTCGAAGGTAGGCGAAATCGTTGATTTAAGCACAGAATACGAGATTATCAAGAAAAGCGGCTCGTGGTTCAGCTATGGCGACACCAAACTAGGTCAGGGACGTGATGCCGTAAAGGAGATGCTGAAGGACAACCCAGAACTCTGCGAAGAACTGGAAGCCAAAATTATGGAGGTCATCAAAGAGAAATAAAAAGTTGAGAAGAAAAGTAAGGGAGTGAAAAATTCACTCCCTTATTCTTTATTCATCTATTGGTGAACCCGTTTCCATCGTACCACCCCAAATACCACCTACATTTTTCTTCTTGGCACTCTTCTTGGGAGTATCCTTCGGAGTTGTGTCAGTCGGAGTTGTATTCTTCTTAGCTCCCTTCTTGACGATCTTCTTTTTCTGATCAGCAGGCAGATCTTCATTGACATCGCCCAAACGAGCCTTAGCTTCCATTACAGAGCCTTTCTCGTCGAATATTACGTCAAGTACGACACCATTTGAACGGGCATAGAGCCATACGTGCAAGTGATCGTCATTCTCAATCTTCCTGGAAGCCTCACCAACAGCCATCTCTACCTCATCCTTTGTCATGCCTCGAATAACACGACCCTCACGGATAGCTGCACGAGTCTCCTTACTGGTACTACGGGCCTCGCCCTCACCCATTCCAAAGAGATAACCAAAGAAATCTTCCTTGACAGCCACGCTGTCGCCATCCTCATTGAATTGATTAAAGTACACATCTTTATAATAGATACGACGACTCTCTGTTTCACGCAGGGTCAAGGTAAAATAATTGTTCTTCATCGGCTTGATTTCATCAATCACGAAACCTGTNNGTAGCATTCAGGTAGTCCCTGACGTCAGCAGACACTGCCATATTGTCATCAGTGAATTCAAAAGAGTTCTTGAACAGGAATCTCTCATTGTTGTCCAAGCTGAACTCATCATCGCGCAAACCACAATTGGTCTTGCTCATAGCCACATTCTGGTAGAACTGCTCGCCATTTTCGTCTTCTACCACAATTTTCACAGGGAATGAGCGAGTACCAACACCAATGGCTCTTACCTCTACTACCTTATTCTTATCAATAGTAATATCGCGATAGCCGTCACCATCATATTCCGTATCTACACGGAAATTCTGGGTACGAGTCAACAGCGTCTTGCCAACCAACAATTCGCGAGCCTTATCAACATCACCTAAATAGGCCAATGTCGGCACACCCATTTTACCATAGCAATAATCGTCGAATGTCCCATAAGGCAGCTCGTAGTAGTAGTCACGGTTCTCATCCTCACAGAAGAAATTGATATGAACCCTGCCATTAGGCATGTCTTCATGACCTTTATAAATCATGATTTTATGGCGCAGACGTCCATTGCCCACCTCTTTCTGGGTTGCAGCATCACGGAAAGTGCTTACCAAAAGGTCGTACTTCTCTGGTATCACCATGAAGCGCATACCCTCTTTCCAGTCGCACATGCTGTAGAAACGGAAATTCCTACCCACAAAGTCTGTAGCTTCAGTGTTTGCATCTTGAGCTTCCTCTTTGGCGGCTTTCACAGCGGTCTTCTTTACACCCTTGGTCTTTACTATATAACGGCTATCTTGCGCTGTAACAGTCAGAAGGGCAAAGGCAAATCCTGCCAATAAAACCAATCTTTTCATGATTATGCAGTTTTTCTATCAGTCCATATTGTGCTGCAAAGATAAGGTTTTTTTTCCACACTTATGCCAAAATGTCATTATAATATTAAAAAAAACANNCTCCCACACGTGTCACCCTTTTGGCACATGCTTTGCTGTGAACTCATCGACAAAATCTGATTATTAACAATTAAAAATATAAGAATTATGGGAAAGATTATTGGAATCGACTTAGGAACAACTAACAGCTGCGTTGCCGTTTTCGAGGGTAACGAGCCTGTAGTTATCGCTAACAGCGAAGGCAAGCGTACCACGCCTTCTGTGGTGGGCTTCGTAGAAAACGGTGAGCGTAAGATTGGTGACCCTGCCAAGCGTCAGGCCATCACCAACCCGAAGAATACCGTTTACTCTATCAAGCGTTTCATGGGTGAGAACTGGCAACAGACCGAGAAGGAAATTTCTCGCGTACCTTATACTGTTGTCAACGAGGGTGGCTATCCCCGTGTTGACATCGATGGACGTAAGTACACTCCGCAGGAGATCTCTGCTATGGTACTGCAGAAGATGAAGAAGACCGCTGAGGACTATCTGGGTCAGGAGGTAACGGATGCCGTTATCACCGTTCCTGCTTACTTCTCTGACTCTCAGCGTCAGGCTACCAAGGAGGCTGGTCAGATTGCCGGTCTGAATGTACGCCGTATCGTCAACGAGCCTACTGCTGCTGCTCTGGCATACGGTGTTGACAAGGCCAACAAGGATATGAAGATTGCCGTATTCGACCTCGGTGGTGGTACGTTCGATATCTCTATTCTGGAGTTCGGCGGTGGTGTATTCGAGGTGCTCTCTACCAATGGTGACACTCACCTGGGTGGTGACGACTTCGACCAGGTTATCATCGACTGGCTGGTACAGGAGTTCAAGAACGACGAGGGTGCTGACCTGAAGAGCGACCCTATGGCTATGCAGCGTCTGAAGGAGGCTGCTGAGAAGGCTAAGATTGAGCTGTCTTCAAGCACATCAACTGAGATCAACCTGCCTTACATCATGCCTGTAGCAGGTGTTCCCAAACACTTGGTAAAGAACTTGACTCGTGCTAAGTTCGAGCAACTGGCTCATGGACTTATCCAGGCTTGTCTGGCTCCTTGCCAGAAGGCTATGGCTGATGCCAAACTGAACACTGCCGATATCGATGAGGTTATCCTCGTAGGTGGTTCAAGCCGTATTCCTGCCGTTCAGGAGTTGGTTAAGAACTACTTCGGCAAAGAGCCTTCAAAGGGTGTGAACCCTGACGAGGTAGTAGCCGTAGGTGCATCTATCCAGGGTGCTATCCTGAACAAAGAAGGTGGCGTAGGCGACATCGTATTGCTCGACGTTACCCCGTTGACACTGGGTATCGAGACGATGGGCGGTGTCATGACCAAACTGATTGAGGCCAACACAACCATTCCTTGCAAGAAGAGCGAGGTATTCTCTACCGCAGCTGACAATCAGACAGAGGTAACCATCCGCGTACTGCAGGGTGAGCGTCCTATGGCTAACCAGAACAAGCAGCTGGGCATCTTCAACCTGACAGGTATTGCTCCAGCTCGTCGTGGTATTCCTCAGATTGAGGTAACCTTCGACATCGATGCCAACGGTATCTTGAAGGTTTCTGCCAAGGATAAGGCTACCGGCAAGGAACAGGCTATACGTATCGAGGCTTCATCAGGTCTGTCTCAGGACGAGATTAACCGCATGAAGGCTGAGGCAGAGGCTAACGCAGAGGCTGACAAGAAAGAGCGCGAGCGTGTTGACAAGATGAACCAGGCAGACTCTATGATTTTCCAGACTGAGAACCAGTTGAAGGAGATTGGCGACAAGATTCCTGCAGAGCACAAGCCCGCTATCGAACAGGCCCTCCAGCAGCTGAAGGATGCACACAAGGCTGGCGACATTGCAGCTATCGACAACGCTATCAATGCCCTCAACGCTGCTTGGCAGACCGCCTCACAGCAGATGTACCAGGGTGCCCAGGGCGCTCAGGCTGGTCCTCAGGAGAATCCTTTCGCTGGTCAGCAGGCTGGTGGTCAGCAGGAGGCTCCAAAGGACGAGAACATCCAGGATGCCGACTTCGAGGAGGTTAAATAAGAAATACTAAATTATCTATATGAAACGTGCAGCCTGTGTGGACTGCACGTTTTTATTTTTATAGAAGATTCAAGAAGAGGGTAATCATTCCTGTATTGATCAGATCGGCGAACATGGCGCCAATAATGGGGACGATGAGAAAGGGTTTGACGGTATAACGGTATTTATAGCATACGGCACTCATGTTGGCCATCGCATTAGGCGTTGCACCAAGACCGAAGCCACAGATGCCTGCACACAGGACGGCAGCATCATAGTTGCGACCTAACAGGGGGAAGGCTATAAAGTAGGCAAAGAAGTCCATCATCGCTACCTGGGATACCAAGATGATGATCAACGGAAGGGCCAGGCTTTGTAGTTCCCATAGCTTCAGAGATATCATGGCCATACCGAGGAACAGTGACAAACAAATGTTACCTACGCTGACTATTCGCTCCATATCAAGCAATTTGTCGGCTTTCACCCGTTTACCATTGTCCTTGTAACTGACGAATCCTATGGTGTTACGAACGATAGCGGCAAGTATCAGGGCGCCGAAATAGGTGGGAAATGTTACTCCCGTCTTTTTCAACAACCAACTCATGATTGTGCCAGCGCCCATAACCAGGAGAATGCAATAGGTAGCCTTCGCATACTGTTGGAACTCCTGCTCGTTTGTGCTGACACGTTTTTCACGACCTGCTGGCGAAGCCTCGTCGCTCTCAATACCGGCCATTGCGGGGTCAATCTCCTCATCTTGTGGCTGTACCTGCTCATGAGACAGTTTCCTGCGGATAATCCGCTCTGCCAACGGACCGCCTATCATAGAACCAGCTATCAGGCCAAAGGTAGCAGCTGCCATACCGATTGTTCCTGCGCCATGCAGTCCCATGCTTTCCAGCACACTTGCAAATCCGCCTGCCGTACCGTGTCCGCCTGTCATGGATATACTGCCTGCAGCCATACCTATCAAAGGATTAACATCCATGACCTTGACTATTCCTATAGGAATTAAGTTCTGCATAGCAATTATGACAATCAACAGGGCAAGCATAATCACCAGAAGTTTGCCGCCTTGTTTGATGACTTTCAAGTCACTTTGGAAACCAACGCAGGTAAAGAATGCCAGCATAAAGACATCCTTCAATGTACCATCGAACGATACCTCAATATGGCCCCATCCGTATAGTGCCAGTGTCAGCAACGAGAAGATGATACCGCCGCTTACTGGCGAAGGCACACAGAATCTTTGGAGGAAACCGACCTTTCGCGTTAAAACCATACCGACGATGAGGGCTAAGGCGCCTATGCCGGCAGTCTGTATCATATCTATTTCAAGAATAGTCATACTCATTACCTTATTATATATTATAATCTATATTGCAACTTTATGTTGGCAGCATGTCTGTTTATTAAGACATCACTACAGAATGCCTCAAACACATCATGCCAGTCAATGCCCAAATACCATCTTTTGCCAAATAACTTGTTCACTGACAGACATCCATACGCTGGAGTTCCATTCACCTCACGTATCGGTGTGTTTTTGCTATAATATATCACCTGCAAGCCTATCTGCCATTCATGAGGGAGATAAACAGTGGGAGCAAATCGTAATGAAGCATAGGTTCCACTCTTAGCCACATATAGATTTGATCCACCTGCCAGAGTCATCCCCCTCGTTTTCCAATATACCGATGTCCCCAGTTCAGTAAAATTCTCGCCATCTTCGACATTATAGAAACTCGCCACCGTCTGCACGGTCAGTTTCTGCTTGCTATAGGCATAAGCCAGTTTCACTTGATTGATATCCCATTCGTCCAGCAATCCCTTCGCCCTCATCCATTCTTCATCAAGAAGCGTTTTGGCATCCATAAAGAGAAGCAAGTAGGAAGGATTATAGTATTTGCGATAATAGCCCAACTGGATTTGATTGCGATTATCAGGTACATAGACAATGCAGGCATTCGTATTGTTACGGGTGTCAGAATGCTTTTGAGTGACGTCTGAATCCATTACTTTATAGTTATAGAACATCACACGGTTACCTACCGTGAACTTCCACTTAGGCAGCACATAGGTGAACTGCAGGTAGATATCATTATTGAAGACATTCCAACTCATCTCCGTTTCCTTTTCTTTGGTCATCAAGTAATCACCCTCGACACCCAGCATCATCGACAGCCGCTCGGAAAACAAAGGTGTATTCAGCTCAACGTTATATAATGGCAGTTTGTTGGAGAATATCTGATCACCGTTATACTGATAACTACCCACGATGAGTAGCTCTGTACCTTGGTTATTGAAAGTGTGGAAGTATCGCGCTCTGACCATGACCTTACGTGACATGCCTGAAGGAACGTCAAGGTATTGCTGTGTGAAATAAGTCAGCAGTTTGTTCCTGTCATCAAAACGGTTTGTCATGTGAAGTGTCAGATACTCCTCATTCCCATTCTGATGACGATAAGACGCATTGGCATAGAGGTCGGTATTTTTACTGCCATATAAGGCGTTCACGGTGCCAATACCTGCAACGTACCTGCCAAAGTCTCCCTGTCCTTCCACGAAACCTTTCAACGTGTCAGGCATCTTCATGTTGATATCCAGCACCTTAGCTATTCCGATGGTTCCCTTCGCGACACCCGTATTATCACAAACCTGAATCTTAGCAATGTCCTTGGCTTTCATCTGACTCAGAATCAGCCTCGTGTCACCATTCATTGAGCAGTTGTCGATGCGAAGGTTATAGTTGGCAATGACATCCTCATAACCTCCAATCATCAGTTCCGGCACCATCTGGAGGATATCCATCAATGTTTCTTCTCCTGTCAGCTCCATACGCTGAGGATATATTATCGTCCTATCGGCCTTTATCTCTATGATGGGCAGACTATCTTCTGCAGATATAGGAGCTGACAAGAGCAGAAAGCTGATCAATATGAGAAGTTCTCGAAGCATCATTTGCAAATTTACGTAATTTTCTAATATCCATCTCTCATATTAATCCTTTTTAACCTTTTCAGCTACGCAGAACTAATTCTGCACTCGGAAAAGCTCAATTAAATTTGGCTTTTCCCTCGTTTATTTGTAAATTTGCAGCATTAAAATTTTTGGACAATATATTAAGACTATGAATCAGAAAAGTATTTTGAGGTTCCTGCGTCAGGTAATGACACATAACAACCGCGAGTGGTTCCAGGAACATAAGAAAGAATATGAGGCTATACGGACTGAATTCGAACAGGGCGTACAACAGGCTATAGAGCGCATCATGACATTCGATCCAGAGATAGCCCACGTACAGGTAAAGGACTGTACCTACCGTTTCTATCGCGACACGCGGTTCTCTGCCGACAAGTCGCCCTACAAGAACCACCTCGGTGCCTATATCAATGCCAAGGGCAAGAAGGCACTTCGTGGAGGATACTACCTGCATCTGGAGCCTAACCACTGTCTGCTGGCAGTAGGCAACTATTGGCTTCCCACCAACATCCTCACCTCTTGCCGCAATGAAATCATGGGCAACACGGCAGAGTGGTTGCGCTGCGTGGAGAACGAGGAATTCCAGAAATACTTCGGCAGCGATGTGAGCAGTAGTACCAAAGAACCGACAAACGTCGATAGCTGGGACCAGCCTCAAGGCTTCGGACTGTCAAAGCTCAAGACCTGTCCGGCAGGCTTTCCTAAGGACTCTGAACTTGTCAAATACCTGCGTCTGAAAGACTATTGTTGTTGGCACGCCGTTTCAGAGACTTTCTTTGAGGGCGACGGATGGTTGGACGAGATGGAGCGCATATTCCGTGCCGCCAAACCCATGATGGACCTCATGAACGCTGTCATAGACGATTATGAATAGCCCTTTCACCCATTGTTTCAGATTAAAAACCAAGATAGTGCCGCTGATGGGTCGCAAATGATAGGTTAAATAATGCAAACAAGATAAAGCTTTCATTTTTATTTACTACATTTGCAGCACTTTTGAGAATATTACTAATCTACTGGACTCATGAACAAAGAAAATAAACAATCTATTCTTTCCAAAGACGGGGTGAGTTATCTCGTTCCCTTCATCTTAGTAACCTCATGTTTTGCCCTGTGGGGCTTTGCCAACGACATCACCAACCCGATGGTGAAGGCATTTTCCAAGATTTTCAGAATGAGTGTTACTGACGGAGCATTGGTTCAAGTGGCTTTCTATGGCGGCTATTTCGCTATGGCCTTCCCTGCAGCCATGTTTATCCGCAAGTATTCATACAAGGCTGGTGTGTTGATGGGCTTAGGGCTTTATGCGGTAGGCGCCCTGTTGTTCCTGCCTGCCTCGATGACGGGTATGTACTACCCGTTCCTCGCAGCCTACTTCATCCTGACCTGCGGACTCTCGTTTCTGGAAACGAGCTGTAACCCATATATTCTCTCTATGGGAACAGAGGAGACCAGTACACGACGACTGAACCTGGCACAATGTTTCAACCCGATGGGTTCGCTCTGTGGCATGTATGTCGCCATGAACTTCATACAAGCCAAGCTAAATCCGGCTTCAACAGAAGAGCGAGCCTTGCTGAACGATAGTGAGTTTGCAGCCATGCGCGACTCCGACCTCAGCGTGCTTATCACGCCCTACCTCATCATCGGAGCCGTGATAGCCCTGATGTTCCTCGTGATCTACTTCACGAAGATGCCGCATAATGCAGACAAGAACCACGACGTCCATCCACTGGCAACCTTAAAGCGTATCTGCCGCATTGACTACTATCGCGAAGGAGTTATCGCCCAGTTCTTCTATGTGGGTGTACAGATCATGTGTTGGACCTTTATTATACAATATGGTACGCGCGTACTGATGAATGAAGGAATGTCTGAGATAGATGCCGAGGTGTTATCACAACGCTATAACATCATTGCCATGGTCATCTTCGTGACCTCACGATTTATCTGTACCTTCTTCCTGAAATACATCAACGCTGGAGCCCTGCTGGGTATTCTAGCAGTAGTCGGATCGCTACTGACGCTAGGTGTCATCTTCATCGACGGACGAATGGGGCTCTACTGCCTGGTAGCCATCTCTGCCTGTATGTCGCTGATGTTTCCCACCATCTACGGCATCGCCCTACAAGGACTGGGCGACGACGCTAAATTTGGTGCAGCAGGCCTGATAATGGCCATCTTAGGAGGCTCAGTACTACCACCGTTGCAGGCCAGTATTATTGACCAAGGCACCATGTTCGGTATGCCCGCTGTCAACGTGTCATTCATACTACCACTTATCTGCTTCCTCGTGATTATCGCCTATGGCTGGCGCACCTATGTAAGAACGAAGTAGCGGTCAAGATGGTTGCTTGACACCGATTTCCAACTTCTAGGGAATTACAATTCCCTGTATTTGAAGTTTTTGAATACTGCAGAGCCTTTTCCCTGTGCATAAATGCCTGGGAGAAGGCTTTGAAATTCATAGAGTGTGTTGTGGTTGAAACCAGACACCTCATGCCCCCACTGCTCTTGGTGCCAACGCTTGCCGTCCTCACTCCAATAGGCCGTCACAACATGGTCATCGTTTCGCAGTCGGAGCCACAAATGGTTGGTATTTGTCTCACCACGACGTCCAGCCTCGTTACGGCGTATGCGATAGCGTTTCTTTGCATCAAAGCCCGTGCCTATATTGAACTTTCCATTGTAGTAGAGCACAAGACCTGCCTGAACATCACCCTCTAATGTTATCTCCGCCTCAATCTCGTAACGGTGAGTGCCTGCCACAAACATCAAGGGAGCCGAACTTTCCACGTCGTTTCCCCTAGCCTTCAAGGTGAGTTCATCGCCTGACACTATAGCACGTGTAGGGTCAAAAGCCTTATAATATTTCCAGTCAAGTCCTATACGGAATTCACCCAAGTGAGCCAAACGGTCGGCAGGCTGCCACACCTTAGTAGGCTGTGCCATCGGTTGACTGGCATCACCTCCATCAGCAACTATCCATCCGTCAGAGGTAAAATGGACTGGCTCCATCAGAGTCTGTCTTCCTAAGTTGAGATAGCCGTTCTCATAGGCATGGTACACGGTGTACCACCGTCCGTCAGGAGTATCAATCAGCGAGCCATGTCCCTTGCTCCACCAGCGTTCATTGTTCTTCCACGTATGTACCAGCGGATTGGTGGGCATATCCTCCCATGGACCGTCGAGCCGCTCTGAACGGGCTACAGCTATCAAGTGACTGGTAGGTGGTCCAGCCGTACCTCCTTCTGCAGCCAGATAGTAGAAGTACTTGCCTATACGATAGATTTTGGGGCCTTCAAGACTGAATCCCTCCGTCACCCACTCTTCTGGATAGCGCCAGCCATCATAGATGTGTTTCATGGTACCCGGAATCACAGAAAGGCCGTCATCAGTCAGCTGCACACGGTCACCGCCGCTGAGCACCAGATAGCGCTTTCCGTCTTCACCCACCACATGGCAGGGATCTATATGGTCCACTTTCAAATCAACGGGATCGCTCCAAGGTCCATAAGGCGAGTCAGCCACCACCACATAATTGGTTCTGGGACGCACGGCTACCGTGAAATATATGTAATATTTGCCCCTGTATTTCTTGATATCAGGTGCCCAGATAGAACCCAGATATTCCTTCAAGGCATAGCTGATAGGCTCCCAATGAACGAGGTCCTTCGAGTGGAACACCGTCAGACCTGGCAGATAGTCAAAGGCTGAGTGCGTCATGTAGTAGTCGTCACCGTCACGCAGGATTGTTGGGTCTGGAAAGTCTCCTCCAAGAATCGGATTGGTAAATGTCTCTTGGGCATTGACGGGCAAGAGTACTGTCAACAGCACCAGTTTCAATAGCAATTTCTTCATAAAAGTAAGGTTGATCAGGCCAGTCGCCCTACTGGCTTTCGCCAGAAACGGTATGTAATGTCCTCGAAAGAGCCGTCGGTCTGCTGACGATAAAGGCGCTGATTGGTAGTAGGCGACTTCAACGGGCCAAGGTGCTTGATATAAGGACCCACCTTAATATAGTCAAAGTCGGCCTTGCAGACCACAGAAGGGATACGCAGGCGACCGCTATACCAGGCAACATGGAACTGCGGATAATACTCGTGAATATACTGAGCCAACGAGTTGACAGCCTTGGGATCAGCATCACCACCCATAAAGGATATGCAAGTGATATCCGTACCATACTGATCGACAAACTGATCGATGGCATCAGTATCCAAAGGAAGACCTATATCGTCCCACAAGTAATGGCTATGACACCCAGGACAATGACACGGGCAATTAGAGATATTAATTGCCAGTGTCACTTCGTCGGGTATCTCCTGAAAAACAACTCCAGTATTAACGTATTTCAGCATGATTATTTCTCTGCATGAGCATAGTAACGACGTGCAGCCTCTTCCTGACGGGGCTGTGAGAAGTTGGATACACGCTTCAGGTAACCGATGATACGGGTCATGTAATCGACATTCTTCGAATGGCAATGTGGACACTCATGCAGATAACGCTTGTCAATATGTCCGCAGTCATTGCAAACAGTATTGGGGATATTGAATGTGAAGTAGTTACATCCCTCCTGTGCGGCCACCTTCAGCAGATGCAGATACTGCTGCTTAGAAAGGTGCTCCTCCAAGTTCATGTGCAGGGCAGAACCACCCGTCAGGTGCTCGATATAGGGAGCGCCATGCAGCTTAAACTTGTCGATAACACTCAGTGAATCGTCCTCAACTACATAGAAATAGCTGTTATAGCAGTCGCGAGGAACAAAATAGCCATCTTCACGGTCCCACTTGGCATGCTTAACACCCACATTCTCTGCAGGAATCATCTCACAGTTGAACATCACTTC
>LXOW01181110.1_pt1 | contig 32914 bp, 35 predicted proteins | sample 1368591 | NCBI WGS metagenome assembly LXOW01 (sample SAMN04884650, study PRJNA319009) | bovine gut metagenome | isolation source: Cow rumen | host: Bos taurus | place: Italy: Legnaro (PD) | collected 2014-07-09
GGGGATCGAAACCGTCTGCCCACCCTTCACCAGTATGTAGTGACTGGAGGCAATCCGTTCGATCTCCCATCCGTTTTTGAGTGCCAGCTTTACAAGCTCCTTACCGGTCAGCGTCACGGGCGATCAACTCCTTTCCACTGACACCCATATTATAACACGTATTATACGTATTGTCAAGTATCATTTTCATACAAGGAGGAAATTTAATGCAAATCAAATTCTTTATCCCCATGCAGATCCCGAACGTCACCCAGCAGACGCACAAGATCACAACCGTCAACGGCAGGCCCCGGATCTATGAGCCTGCGGAGCTGCGGGCGGCGCGGCAGCTCTTCCGGGATCATCTGGCGAAGCACCGCCCGGACAGGCCCCTGGAGGGGCCAGTGGAGCTGTCGGTCTACTGGTGCTATCCGGCCACGAAAGATCACCCGGAAGCCTCCTGGAAAACCACCAAGCCCGACACCGACAATCTGGTGAAGATGCTCAAGGACGAAATGACCCGCCTGGGCTTCTGGAAGGATGACGCCCAGGTCTGCGCGGAGCTGCTGAATAAGCTCTATGACCGCGTCCCCGGCGTCTGGATCGTGATTGCCCAGCTGGGCAAGTACATTCTGGACGACGGCCCGGACGGAGAGGAGGTCTGACAATGTCTGACCTGTCCACCATGGCCTCCCCGGAGGCGCTGGAACGGCTGGAAGACCTGGCCTTTCAAGGGGCGGAGATGCCCAAGGGGCTGGCCTTCCCGGAGCAGCTGCTTTTTCTCCGCTTCCGCTTCCTCTACGCCTACGCCCGGCAGATTCAAATGGACCCCGCCCAGGGCAGGCGCGAGAAGGAAGAGATCGTCACTGAGTACCTCGGCCACCTGACAAATCACATTCTGTACCTTGGCTGCAACGAACTGTGGAAGAACACCGAGGCGGCGGCAAACGCCATCCGCAAAGACCCGGAGCTATACAACAACGACAAGGTCCGCGCTCTGATGATTGCCCTCTATGGCAAGGCGGACAGAAAGGAGCTTACATGATAAACCGTACCAGAAAACTCCGCCAGGACGTACAGCGTCTGCTGCGGGAAGATTACAACCAGCGTAAGGAACAGCTGCACACTCTGCCCGAGCGAATTGCTACCGAACGGGCCCGCCTGACCTCCATCCGCTCTGCTTCTGCAGAGAGCGCCATGCTCCACGGCGGCGGAAACGTCCGCCAGGAGCGTGACACCGCCATCCTGGTGGAGATCGACCGCCTCACCGCCGAGCTGGAGCTGGCCAGATTGGAGGTCAGCACCGTTGACCGCATTCTGGAAAGCCTGGACGAACAATCGCGCAGGATCGTGGAGCAGTTGGACATCTATCACATCAAGGGCGCAGTTGAACGGCTCTGCAAGGAAATGGGTTATGAACGCAGCAGGTTCTATGACCTCTATGATAATGCGCTTGACAAGATCGCCTCCCTCTATTTTGCGCAGCGGCGTTGAAAAGATCGGAAAAACATCGGACACTTTTTCCAAAAATCTGTGTTATACTGGTATCGTCAAAAAGCACGACAGCCGACAGGGGAGACCTGCCGGCTGTTTTCATGCGTCGATGTGACTGGGAGGTGAGAAGCATGGGCAGACAAAGAAAATTCAGCAAAGAAGAGTTGTCCCAGAAATGGGAGGCTTACAAGGAATGGTGCGATAATCAGATGGTCATGGTTCATGACTTCTCGGCAAAAAACAGCGAATTTGTTTCTGCTGAACTGCGGAAGTCAATCACTTATACGATTGAAGGTTTTTGTGCTTGGCTTGGACTGCCGCGGGCTACGTTTTATGCTTCCTATCGTGATTGCAGGCGCTATATAGACATCGTTACGCGCATGCGTGAGGAATGCGAGGTTGACGCCCGCAGAAAATTTGAGACGGGCATGATCCCGACGCAGTTGGCTGGGCTGTGGATGAGCAAGCATGGCTACACAACGAAAACAGACACAGAGATTTCAGCCGATGAAGACTCCGTTCGCAGCTTCTTGAATGCGATCAAACCTTCCTCCACTGAAATTGCGAATCTGTATGCGGAAGAATAAAGCCTTTTCCTTCCTGCCCTTCTCGCCGCAGCAGAAGCGGCTGATGTACTGGTGGGCGGCGGGCAGCCCGCACCGGGATTGCAGCATGGTCATTGCCGACGGGGCCGTTCGCTCCGGCAAAACCGTTGCAATGATCTGCGGCTTCTTTCAGTGGAGCCTGGCCAGCTTCCCGGAGGGCGAGACCTTTATTCTGGCCGGAAAGACCATCGGCGCCTTGAAGCGAAACGTAATCCGCCCGGCCCTGCAAATTCTGAACGCCTGGGGCCTGCCCTTCCACTACGTTTCCTCCGGTGACGAAGCCCGGCTGGAGGTGGGAAGCAATGTCTATTATCTCTACGACGCCCACAACGAGCGCAGCCAGGACAGGCTCCAGGGTCTGACCGCTGCCGGAGCGCTGGCGGACGAGGTGGCGCTCTTTCCGCAGAATTTCATCGAGCAGATGATCGCCCGCTGCTCCGTCGATGGGGCAAAGCTCTGGCTGAACTGCAACCCGGAGAGCCCGGCCCACTACGTCAAGACGGAGCTGATCGACAAGGCCGCCGAGAAGGGCATCTATCATCTGCGCTTCCTCATGAAGGATAACTTGACTCTGTCGCCTGAAAAGCGGGCCATGTATGAGCGGATGTATGAGGGCGTGTTCTACCGCCGCTTTATTCTGGGCGAGTGGTGTCTGGCCGAGGGCTTGATCTACAGCGGCTTCGACGCAGCCCTGCACGTCAAAGCGGAGCTGCCGGAGAAGCTTTCCGGCCGCTGGTTCATCTCCATCGACTACGGCACGGTCAACCCCTTTTCTGCCGGTCTGTGGTGCGTATCCGGCGGCAAGGCTTACCGGGTGCGGGAATATTACTTTGACAGTCGCGAGAAGCACAGGCAGCACACGGACGATGAATACTACGCCGCCCTGGAAGAGCTGGCCGGGGCTCACGTGATCGAAGCCGTGGTGGTAGACCCGTCGGCGGCCTCCTTTATCGAACTGATCCGGCGCAAGGGCCGCTTTGCGGTGCGCAAAGCCAGGAATGAGGTGCTGGACGGAATCCGGCTCACGGCGCGGCTGCTGAACGAGGGCCGTATCGTGATCGGCTCCGGCTGCAAGGACGCCATTCGGGAGTTCGGCCTTTACGTCTGGGACGAAAAGGCCGTGGGCGAGGACAAGCCACTGAAGACCAACGACCACGCCATGGACGAAATCCGGTACCTATGCTCTACCGTCCTGCGGCCTTTGGATCGCGGCGGCGCTTTGGAGGATTGACGATGTTTCAAAAGTTCTTATCCTGGATCAAGGGGGGGTTGCGCAGGATGTTCCATATTAACGACACCGCCAAGCGTTCGCTTGGCGCGGATATCAATATTTCCGGCGAGATGCAGCAGGCCGTGGAGCTGTGGCTGCAGCTCTTCCGTGGGGACGCCCCCTGGCTGGGGGAAGAAACCAAGAGCGCGGGCCTGCCTGCCGCCATTGCTTCGGAATTTGCCCGGCTGGTGCTGGTGGAGTTTGATTCGCAGATCAGCGGCTCCGCCCGTGCCGACTGGCTGAACGTGGAATACAAGACAATGCAGGAGAAGCTGCGCAACGCGGTCGAGCTGGCCTGCGCGGGCGGCGGCGTGGTGTTCAAGCCCTACCCGGACGGGGACGGCCTTGCGCTGGACTGCGTCCCGGCCTGGCGCTTTTTCCCCACCGGCTTCAACGCGCGGGGCGAGGTGACCGGTGCTGTCTTCGTGGAGCGGGTCACCAAGGGCGAGGTCTACTACACCCGCCTGGAACACCACAGCCGGGAGGAGAACGGCTACACCATCCGCAACCTGGCCTTCCATTCCTTCACCATGGACGCCCTCGGCACGGCCTGCGGCCTGGACGCCGTCCCGGAGTGGGCTGATCTGGAGCCGGAGATGACCATCCAGTACAAGGACGGCAGCGGCTTGGAAGGGATGCTGTTTTCCTATTTCCGCATGCCATTCGCAAATACGGTCGATCTGGACAGCCCGCTGGGCGTCTCGGTTTATGCGCGAGCGGTGGAGCTGATCCAGCAGGCCGACGAGCAGTACAGCCGAATCCTGTGGGAGTATGAAGGCTCCGAGCTGGCGGTGGACGCCAGCGTGGGCGCACTGCCCCGCACCGGTGCAGACGGAAAGCCCGCAAAGCTGCCCAAGCGGCAAAAGCGGCTGTTCCGGGAACTGGCCATCGACGGCGGACAGGGCGACCTTTACAAGGTGTTCAGCCCGGAAATTCGGGATTCCTCCCTCTTCAACGGCCTGGACAAGCTCTTGAAGCGGATCGAGTTCGCCTGTTCTCTGGCCTACGGCACCCTCTCTGACCCGACATCTGTGGAAAAGACGGCGGAGGAAATCCGCACTTCTAAGCAGCGCAGCTACGCGGCGGTCTGCGACATTCAGAAGGCCCTGCAAGCTGCCCTGGAGCATCTGGTCTGGGTGATGGACCTCTACGCCAGTCTGTACAAGCTGGCCCCCAGCGGGAAGTATGAGATCAGCTTCAGCTTCGGCGACGGCGTTCTGGAGGATACGGAGAAAGAATTTGCCCGCCGCAAGCAGCTGGTGGACGGCGGCTACATGAAGCCGGAGAAGCTGCTGGCCTGGTACTTCGGCGTCTCCGAGGAGGAGGCGGCGGAAATGCTCCCGGCGCAGCAGGAGCCGCTGGGGTTTGAAGCTTAACACAGAAATGTGTTCTTGTCATTACCTCCTTATGGCACCCCGGAAAGACGGGGCCGGGGCGGTGCGGGGCCGCCCCGGTCAAACAAAACAAGGAGGCTGCTATGCTGGACCCTGAATACTTGGCAGGTCTCCCGGAGGCCATTCTGCGGCTCTGGCGGGAAGCGGAATTGGAAATCTTGAAAGACATGGCCAGGCGAATCTCTGAGTATGATTTCTGGATTCCCGCCGCGGATTATCAGAACGAGCGGCTGCTGGCTGCCGGACGCACCCAGGAGGACATTCTGGCGGTTCTTTCCGGGACTACAAAGAAGTCCATGCCGGAACTGCGGCAGATGATGATCGAGGCAGGAAGCCGCTGCCTGAAAGAGGACGCGGCGGTCTACACAGCCGCCGGGCTGACGCCGCCCGCGATCCGGGACAGCAAGGAGCTGACGGCCATCCTCAACGAGGGCTACAAGGCGACGGCCCAGACCATGAAGAACATCACCAGAACCACCGCCAGAACCGCCACGCTTCAATTTTAGAACGCCTTGGACACTGCATGGCTCCAGGTCTCTTCCGGCGCGTTCGACGCGGACAGCGCCATCCGGCAGGCTGTGAAGCGGCTTTCCGAGCAGGGAATTGAGGCTGTCCGCTATCCCAAATCGGGGCACGTGGACACGGTGGAGACCGCTGTGCGGCGAGCCGTGCTGACCGGCGTCAATCAGACGGCCGCCCGGCTTCAGGAGAAGCTGGCCGACGAGTTGGGCTGTGACCTGGTGGAGGTCAGCGCCCACGCCGGGGCCAGACCGGAGCACGCCGAATGGCAGGGGAAAATCTATTCCCGTTCCGGACAGAGCGAGAAATACCCGGACTTCCGCAGCTCCACCGGCTACGGCACCGGGGCGGGGCTCTGCGGTTGGAACTGTAGACATACCTTCGGCCCCTACATCGAGGGCAGCCCCCGGGTCTGGACGGAAGAGAAGCTGGCGGAGCTCAATGCGCCGAAGTACGAGTACAACGGCGAGCGGCTGACGGAGTATGAGGCCCTGCAGAAGGAGAAATACTTCGACCGGCAGATACACCGATGGCGTCGAGAGGAAGCCGCTATGGGTGCTGTTGGGCTTGACACCTCAGAGGCCAAAGCAAAGGTCAAGGCCTGGGAGCGGAGGAAAACGGAATTTTTACAAAATCGGACGGCGCTGCCTATTGCAAAATCGCAAAACGGTGGTATAATGGGGTTGAGAGGTGATCCTGTGACCATCAGCAGTATAGAAAAGCCAATTGAGAACCCAATTGAACAAAGGAACAGTTCTCGCGGCAAACCAAGTGCAATTCTTCATTATAACGTTGAACTAAACAGCAGGCAGCAACGCTTGTTGGAGGCGTTACCGGATTTCAACAGCAGGGTCATTTTGACGAAGGATGAAGTCGCAATGTCTGACCTTGCCGCATTGACGGCAAAAACAGGCGATGAATTTGCCCTTTTTACAAACCACGAGGAACGCATGGTTATCCGAGGAAATGCTGTGATGGTTGATATTGATACAGATATGGCCGAACAGCTTGCGGCCGCTGGCTATAAGTGGAGCGGGCATACACATCCCGGTACAGATACGAACTGCTTGGTTTCTTCGGAGGGCGACAGAATGATTTTGCGTGCCTTCAAGCAGGAAGTGAGTGTGATTTATAATTCAAAAGGGCAGTACAGCATCTTTGGAAAGGAGTGAACCCCATGCGTACAGAGCATTTTGGAGCTTGGGACAAGGACATTAAGGCGTATTGCGTAGCTCATGGGCTGGATTATGAGAAGGCCAAGAAAATGAAGCCGTGTTGGGGCATCGATTTCCTAAAGCTGAAAGTCAATGATGAAAGCACGGCGCCGGTTGCACTTCTGATTTTCAGAAACGGCGATGGAAGTGCCATCTGCGAGCAGACAGAGTATACCAAAAAATATCTTGCCCAATAAGGCAGAACTAACCACCACTTCACATGGAGCGGTGGTTTTTCTATGCCGAGAAGGAGTGACAGCATGAACAACTTCAAGTATATCTACCGCATTCTGAAATATCTGGAAGCCGCTCTTGACGTTGCGGCTCCGGATATGACGCCGATCAAGGCGGAGTCGCTTGGGCTTACCGAGGAACGCTGGAAAGCACTCATGCAGATGCTTCACAAGGAAAGCTACATCGAGGGCCTGGTCTGCAAACAGTATTTCGGCGAAGAGACCGTTATCAAGACGGACAAGGTCAAAATCACGCTGAAAGGGCTGGAATACCTGGAGGAAAACAGCGTGATGCGGAAAATCAAGGATGCCGCACTGGGTGTGGCGGAGATCATCACCTAAGAGGTCAGCCCGGAAGAGCGGACAAGCAGTGCTTGTCCCTACATACCGTTGATGAAAGCGCGATGCGGAAGCACCGGGCTTTTTTCATACCATTTTTGTCCGGCTCCGGACGCAAAAGGGAGCATCCCCGGCAGAGGCGACCTGCGGAAACAAAGCGAGGGGAAGAAAGGAACCAACATGAAACGAGAAGACGTCAAGAACCTGCTGCCCGACATCTCCAAGGAGAACCTGGACGCCATCATGGATCTGCACAGCGCCGACGTGGGCGCCCACAAGCAGAACGTGACGGCGCTCACCACCGAACGGGATCAGTTGAAGACGCAGCTGGAAGAGGCCAACAAGCAGATCCAGTCCTACAAGGATATGGACGTGGACGGCATCAAGAAGGCCGCCGCAGATTGGGAAGCCAAGCACGCCGCCGACACCAAGGCCCTCCGGGACAAGCTGGACGCGGCCAACTACGGCTTCGGCGTGGAGCGGGCCGTGGCGGGGCTGAAATTCAGCTCTACGGCTGCCAGGAATCAGTTTGTGGCCGACCTCACCGCCAAGAAGCTGCCCCTGCAGGAGGGCAAGCTCCTGGGCCTGGACGATTACGTCAAGGGCTACCGGGAGAGCGACCCCGGCGCATTTCTGCCGGAAAACGATGATAAGACCCCCGTTGCCGTCAAGGGCGGCAGCGGAGGCGCAAGCCTGGGCACCGACGCGGCGCTGCGTGCCGCGTTTGGATTGCCCGACGCAAAGTAAGCAAGCATTGCCGCTCCGGTCGTGAAGGGACGGGGGAACGGATTCTTCACTTCGTTCAGAATGACAGGGACGGCAGCAAATCAAAACAAAGGAGGAACAAATCATGCCTACCAATTCTATCGCACTTGCATCCAAGTACGTCCCCATGCTGGACGAAGTCTACAAGCTGGCCGCCCTGACCTCCGATCTGGACGGCGCGCCGGAGCTGGCCCGTCAGGGCGCCAACGCCGACGAGCTGATTATCCCCAAGCTGTCCATGGACGGCCTGGCCGACTACAGCCGCAACGGCGGCTATGTGGACGGTGAGGTCAGCATGGTCAACGAGACGGTCAAGTGCAACTTCGACCGGGGCCGGATGTTCAACGTGGACACCATGGACAACATCGAGACCGCCGGCCTGGCCTTTGGCCGTCTGGCCGGGGAGTTCATCCGCACCAAGGTGGTGCCGGAGCTGGACGCCTTCCGCTTTGCCAAGTATGCCTCTCTCAGCGGCATTTCCCAGGTGGAGACGCCCGCCACCCTCTCTACCGGCGCTGACGTGCTGGCGGCCATCCGCGCAGGCGTCACCCAGATGGACGAAGATGAGGTCCCTCTGGATCAGCGCTTCCTCTACATCACTCCCACGCTGCTGGGTACGGTTCAGGACCTGGACACCACCAAGAGCCGGGAGGTGCTGCAGAACTTCGCCAAGATCCGGGAGATTCCCCAGACCCGCTTCTACACCGCCATCATCCAGAAGGACGGCAAGACCGAGGGCCAGAAGGGCGGCGGCTATGCCAGGGCAGACTATTCCCAGGAGTTCACCGCCACCACCAGCCAGACGGACTTCACCGTGACGGACAAGCCCGCCGCTCTGCAGAAGGTCACCGTGGACGGCGTTGCCGTTACCACCGGCTTCACCTACACCGCCGCAACCGGCGTGCTGGCCTTCGGCACCGCTCCCGGCAACAACAAGAAGGTCAAGGTCATCTACAACAGCGGCGCGGAGATCAACTTCATGATCATTCACAAGCCCGCTGTGATCCAGTTTCAGAAGCACATCGCGCCCAAGATCATCACCCCGGAGATGAACCAGGACGCCGACGGCTACAAGTTCGGCTACCGCAACGTGGGCATCGCCGACGGCTACGAGAATAAGCGGGCCGGCATCTACCTGCACCGCAAGGCCATCTGATGCGGAAGGAGGACCGGCCATGAGAACCGTCAGCTATCCGTTTTACACCGAGGTCTATCACGGGCAGTTGAGCGAGGCAGATTTTCAGGCCCAGTCCATGAAAGCTGCTGCCTACGTGGACGATCTGACCATGGGCCGGGCCTCCGGTGAGCTGACCGAAGCGGAAGCCCTGCGAGTCGATCTGGCCCTTTGTGCCGTCACGGACGCCATGCACAACGCCCAGGAGCTGGGCGGCGTGACGTCGGAGACCAACGACGGGGTCAGCATCAGCTATGCGGCGGACTACGCAAAGGCCACCGGACAGCACATCCGGGACGCGGCTGTGGTTTACCTGGCCCAGACGAACCTGTTATACAGGGGGGTGGGCTGATGCTGGCCTGCACGGAAATCGTCACCCTGGTGCGGCAAGTCTCCACCGCCGAGGGCGACAGCTACAGCTGCCAGGTGATCAACGGGGTGAGCTGGTTTGAAAAAACCGGCTCCACCCTGTCCGCCGCCAACGGGGAAGCGCCCACCGTCTCGGTGGTGGTGCGCATTCCGGAGGCCGCTGTGCCGGAGCCTCTGCCCCAGGCGGGAGATTACATGGTGAAGGGCGTGGTGGCCGCAGTTGCCGACCGGAAGGCCCTGGACGGTCTGGACGGCTTCCGGATCGCCGCCGTCGGGGACAACCGAAGGCTGCATAAGCGGCGGCACGTGGTGGTGCGGGGGTAGGGATCGTAGGGGGCGGCGTCCTCGACGCCCCGAACATACCGACAAGGGAGAGAGGTGGCGCGTAGGGGGCGGCGTCCTCGACGCCCCGCACGTCCCAGCAAGGGACAGGTGACAAGGGACAGGTGACAATTGTCGGTGTTTTGCAGATTGCCATCTGCAAAAGGAAAATATTACCCGTCTGTCATTGCGAACCAGTGACCGACGTCACTGGTGTGGCAATCCGTATCCCCCGTCTCCGCGTCCCCGTCCTTCTCAAACGTTTTCAAATGGCAATTTGAAAACACCACAATTTTTCGTTTTGCATTCCGACAACGACGTTCGGGGCGTCGGGGACGCCGCCTTGGAGTGCAGGCAATACGGAAAACGGGTTCGTTTCCTGTTTCTTGTACGTCGACGATACGTTCGGGGCGTCGAGGACGCCGCCCCCTACGCCTCTCAATTCTCAATTTAGTCAGAAGGGTGGTACTATGAAAATCCAACTGACCTCTACCTTCAGCGCCAGGAAGGCCCTGGAACGGCGGGGGCTGGGGCGGTCCAACGGGCTGCAAAAGTATCTGGCGGCGCGGGTTAAGGAGCAATGTGACCCATACGTTCCGCTTGACCGCAGCACATTGAAAGACGCTGTCACCATCGCCCCGGACGGCTCTTCCATCACCTACGTCCAGCCCTACGCCCACTATCAGTACGTGGGAATGGCAATGGCCGGGCGGGCGCCAAAGCACTACACCGGAAAGGCCCTGCAGCACCAAGGCGCTCCCATGCGGGGGCCTCGGTGGGATCAGCGTATGATGGCCGACCGCCGGGAGGACATCGAAGCAGACGTGGCGGCCTACCTCAATGCCGCCAAAGGGAGGGATTGATTATGACTGTCATGGACAGCCTGCACAGCTATCTGAAAACCTGTCCCGCCTTCACCGGGAAGCGCCTGGACATCGACTGTCTGCGCTCCCAGCCGGAGAACTTCAGCTTGGACTGTGTTCCCGGGGAGCGGATCGTCAAGCGCTACCTGGACGGGGGCACCGTCCGCCGCCAGCTCTTCACAGTCTCCAGCCGGGCGGATTTTGGCCCGGACCTCAACCAGCAGAAGGAAAACCTACAGGTCTTCGAGACCCTGGAAACCTGGCTGGACAGCCAGGGTGCGCTTGGCATTCTCCCGCCTCTGGGCGAAAAACGAAGGGCACGGACCCTCCGGGTGCTGTCCACCGCCTACCCCATCGAGGTGGACGAGGGCAGCGTCGGCGGTCTGGCCCGTTACCAAATCCAAATGGAACTAATCTATTTACAGGAGGTTTAATACTATGACCGTAGCAGAATACATGGCAGCAGTTGCGGCCTCTGTGGCCGCTACCGGCGAGCGCACGGGCCGTCAGATGGTCCTGGCGCTGGACTGCTCTGCCAGCGGCGACGCGGAGGTCTCCGCTTATGCCGTGGTGGCAAATCACATTGAGAACCACGGAGCCAGCCTGAACGCCAAGACGGCGGACAAGAGCTACATCGGCGAGGGCGATTCCACCCTTAAGATGAGCACCCAGCGCGTTTTTGACGTTTCCGGTCAGCTGCTCCGTGGCGACACCTTCCATGATTTCATCAACTCCCACGCCATCAAGTTCGGCGTCGGTTCCGCCGTCCAGCGGAAGTACGTCTACTTTGACCCCGGCACCGGCGAGGGTGAGAAGGGCACTGTGACCATCATCGTCAACAAGGACGGCGCGGCGGCGGCCTCCGATCCCGCCGACATCGACGTCCGTCTGGCGGCCGTGGGCGTGGCGAAGGAATTCACCTATCCCGCTTCCGACGATGACGAAGACGATGATGAAACCTGACGGGAGGTGCGGAAATGGCGAAATTCTTCAACTTCGCAAGCCGGGAGGTCAAGGTCTGCTTCTTTGATGGCAAGGACGCCGTCACCGTGAAGCTGGTAATCTCCGACGAGACAGATCAGCGCTTCGTCAAGGGCGCAGAGCTGCTCGAACGCGGCATCAAGGCTGACAGCATCGACGAGCGCAAGGCCCTCTGGCTTGATGCGGTGGACGCTCTCATCGGCGCGGAGCCGCGGCAGGCCATCCTGGACAGGGCTCCCGTGCAGGACTGCTTCGCGGTGGCCGAGGTCTACCGCTACCTGGTGGACGCCTACGGCGGGGCCAAGGTAAAAAACCTCTCTGCCTCTGTTCGCTGACAGAGGCGAACCGCTGGACGCTCCCAGACGGGGCGGAGCTGGACGGCAAGTGCTACCGGATCAACACGGATTTCCGGGCGGGCATTGCCTACAGCTCCGCCCTGCTTTCCGGGACGCCCTTGCCCGCAGGCCAGCTTGTCCGGCTGTTTTTCCCGGACGAGCAGCCTGCGGAGGCCGCCGCGCTGGCGGCAATCAGCGAATTTCTCCGCTGCGGCGCACCGTCGGAACAGGAGACGGAAGGGAAACAGGAGCAACAGCCCCCGCCCTATAGCTTTCTGACCGACAGTGCGGCCCTGCAAGCGGAGTTCCAGCGCGTCTACGGTATCGACCTGTTTTCTGCCCAGCTTCACTGGTGGCGCTTTATGGCCCTGCTGCGGGGGTTGATTTCCCACAGCTTTTCTGAACGGGTCAAGTACCGCGTGGCGGACCTCGGCCAGATCAAGGACGAGGCGACCCGGCGGCATTGGCGGGAGATGCAGCGTCTCTACGCTCTGGACGCCCAGGGACGGCCCCGGAAGCAGCCGAAGACCGTAGAGGAATACAACGAAATGCTCCTGGCCCAGGCCAGGGGAGAAAGGTGGTGAGAACATGGCGGACGGACAGGTGACCATCAAGGTCACGGTGGACGGCAAGGAAGTCAAGGTCCAACTGGACAAAATCGAAGACCAAATCGAAAAAACCGGTGATACCGCCTCGGAAGCCTCCGAAAAAGCGACCCGGGACACGAAAGCCATGGCCCTGGCGCTGAGTACCGTCACGGCTGCCCTGGTGGCGGCGGGGCTCAAAGCCTACGATATGGCCAGCGCCTTCGACGCGGCCTTTGCTAAAACCAGGACCATCATGGACGAGTCGGCCATGAGCGCGGACGATATGCGCTCTGCCATCCTGGACCTCTCCAAGGATTCCGCAATGGCGGCCGAGGACGTCTCCGAAGCGGTCTATCAGGCCATCTCCGGCTCCGTGGACACGGCGGACGCGGTGGAGCTTGTGGACAAGGCCAACAAGCTGGCCGTGGCGGGCTTTACCTCGCTGACCAACGCAACGGACGTGCTGACCACCACCCTCAACGCCTACCATTTGAGCGCTGAGAATGTGAATGGCATTTCCAACGTGCTGATCCGCACCCAGAACCTCGGCAAAACCTCCGTGGACGAGCTGGCGGCCTCCATGGGCAAATCCATTGCCACCGGCTCCGCCTACGGGGTGAACCTGGAAAACCTCTCCACGGCTTACGTGGAGCTGACCCGCAACGGCATTGCTACCGCGGAGAGCACCACCTACATCAACTCCATGCTGAACGAGTTGGGCGACTCCGGCAAGACCGTGGGCAAGATTCTCCAGGAGCAGACCGGGAAAAGCTTCGGCCAGCTCATGCACGACGGCTGGTCTCTGGCGGACGTGTTGGACGTGCTGCTGAAATCCGTGGACGGCAACACCGAAGCCCTGATGGGCCTCTGGGGCTCCCAGGAGGCGGGCAAGGCGGCCAACGCCATTGTCTCCCAGAGCCTGGAAGATTTCAACGGGGTCTTAGCGCAGATGAATGCCGAAATGGCAGGGGCCACCGGTACCACGGAGCAGGCCTATGAGACCATGACCGCCACCTCGGAGTTCATCGACCGGCGGCTGACCAACTCGGTGAAGAACCTGGCTATTTCCTATGGGGAAATGCTGGCCCCGCCCATGGACGCCATCAAGAGCCTGGGGGCCGACATTCTGGACGGTCTGGCGGAACTCATCAACCAGAGCCCCGCCGCAGCTTCGGCCATTGCCGCCGTCTCCACCGGCGTGGTGGTGCTGGCTGGCGGGCTGGCGGCTTTGATGATCGTGGAGAAGGTCAAGGCGGCCTTCGGCGGCTTCAACGCCCTGCTGGCGGCCAATCCGGCCCTGCTTGTGGTGGCCGGTATCTCCGCCCTGGCCATTTGCATTTCGACCTTGATTGCCAACACCAAGGAAGAAAACAAGTACCTGGAAGAATTCAATTCCAAGTTGAACGACATGAAAGGAGAATTGGATCACTCCGTCGCTGCCGCGGAGGTGGCGGCAGACCAGGTGGGAACCTACGTGGACCGCTTGAAGGAGCTGGAAGCCGCCGGACTGAAAACGACAGAGGAACAGGAGGAATACCACGCGATCCTGGTCAAGCTGACGCAGACCATCCCGGAGCTGTCCGATATCATCGACTTGGAAACGGATTCCATCCGGGGCGGCACCAAGGCCATCGAGGACAACACCGCCGCTTGGGTGCAGAACGCCAAAGAGCAGGCGTACCAGAAATACCTGGCAGAGCTGACCGAGGCATATACAAATGCGCTGATCGAGCAAAAGGAAGCGGAAATCGATCTCACGAACGCCAAAAATGATTATTTCGAAAAGACGGGAAAAAACTACGATGAGTTGATTGCACAGCAGGAAGAACTCTATGAAGAGATGGAGAAGCACCGCAACGACGACGAATATTACGTCCTGTCCGACAAGTTTACCGACGTTGCGAAGGCTCTGGGGAGCGCCCGTGATGCGATAGGACCGTATTTGGAACGGCTGGACGATGCGGAAAAAGCAACGGCTGCGGCAAAAGCTGAAGTGGACAAGGCCGAAGCCGCCATCCGGGGCTTGACCGATGCGGAAACTGCAGCCGGAAACGCAACCGGATTCTTTGACGATGCGCTTCTGGCCGCTATGCCCGCAATCGAGGAATCCTCCGAAAAATTGGAAACCCTCGGCGACGCTGTGAGCAGTGCCGGGGAAAAGGCCGCGGAGCTCCGTGACAAGACCCCTGCTATCACGGAGGCGATCCAGGCCTGGGCGGACAAGTACGGCGCCCTGTACAAGGCCGCCAGGGAATCCCTGGAAAAGCAGTTCAAGCTTTGGGAGGAGGCCAAGCGGGTCACGTCCGTCTCCGTCGAAAAGGCAAACCAGGGAATCCAAAGCCAGATCGACTACTGGCACCGCTACAACGACGATCTGCAAACCATCAAGGACAGCGGCATTGCGGGCATGGAGCAGCTGTACCAGTTCATTTCGGATGGGTCCACGGATTCCGTGGCCATGGCTGCCGGGATTGCCGAGGCCATCCGGGACGGAAACCAGCCCGCTGTGGAGGAAATGATCGGGCTCTATCAAAACCTGCAAGCAGCCCAGACCGACACCGCCGAGGTCATGTTTCAGATGCAGGCCGACATGGACAAAGCCCTGGACGAGCTGGTCGTCGATGTGGACGCCGCTATCGGCGACATGACCATGCCGGACGCGGCATGGAACGCGGCACATGAAACCGTGCTGGCCTATGCCAAGGGCCTCTACAGCGGGACTGCCGACGTGGAACGGGCGGCCAGGAGCGTGTCCAATACCGCATCCAACGCCCTGGGCGGCAAAGCAGCGAAAAAGGCCGGCTCCAGGGCTACCGCATACGCCTCCGGCACCGACTATGCCGCCGCGGGGCTTGCGCTGGTGGGCGAGGAGGGCCCAGAGTTGGTCTACCTGCGCGGCGGGGAGCGCATTCTCACCGCCGAGGAAACCCAGCATGCCCTGCGTGGCCTCTATGACCTGCCAGGCGGAACCTCCAGCTATGCGGGCCCCGTGGCTCCTGCCGCTGTGGGCGGCGGACCGGGCGGAGCCCGGCAGGTCACCGTGGTGGTCCCCGTGGAGGTGGACGGACGTGAGTTGGCCAGAGTGACGGCCAAAACAATGGGAGAGGAGATGCTGTTTGATGGATATTAACAATCTGGACGAAAGGCGACTGTATGCGCCCTGCGTCACCGTGGCGGACCGTCCGCTGGGGGAGTTTGGCGCCGCCATGCAGTACCCAATTTTTCAGAAAGAGCGGGATGTCGAGCCCTTCCAGGGCCGCCAGCGGTCCACGCTGTTTGTGCTGAACAACCAGACCACCGCCATGCGTATGCGCTGCAAGATCGACTTTTCCGGCTCCTACGAAGATCGGACCATGGGACAGTCTGCTTTTGAATCCCTGTTTCAGGGAATGGACCCCGTCAAGATCGACGTGCTGGACGGATTCTGGTACAATGCGGTCCTGCTGTCCGCAGCCCCGAGCGACACGTCTCACGACGCTATGACAACCGTGGAATATGAGTTCCGGGTCACCAGGCACAAGGAGCCGGTTACGATCCGGATGTATCGCGTCAACAATATCCATTGCAGTTCCAACGTGGAGCGGACGGATTGCGTTATCACGATCGCTGCGGGCTATTTCGGCGGAGAGTACGACGCCGGGCTCCAACCGGACCTGGGTCTAAACGGCTATTGCTGGAGCATCCAGGGCAGCGACAATCCGAACGAAGAGGCAATCATCCTGGACGGCGTCAACAAGCGCTTCCTGATTGGCAGCACCAATGTGGCGCAGAAAATCGGCTGGACGGATTTTCCATATTTGATTCCCGGTGAAAACCAAATCGAGGTGTCGGTCAACGGGATTCCCCACGTTTCGTTCATCGGCAGTGTGGCGTACACGCCGACCTTTGCGTGAGGTGCCGCCATGCTGATTTTGACAAACGGGACCTGCATCGTCCGGGACGATTACGCCATCCATCACAACGGCAACGGCCTGGACGAGCTGTGCTTCCGGGTCAGCCTGATGGACGCGGTCTACCCCATGCTGCAAGAGGGAAAGACCCAGATCCGGGAGACCACGGAGGGCCAGCCCTATCTTGTCCGAAAAATCAACGGCGCAGGGACCTATGCGGACGTCACCTGCCGCTTGGACCTGGGCGACTGGGAAAAGGACCTGCTTCTGGATACGGACCATCTGGACCGCCCCGGCTTTTCTCATAGCCTGCATGAGCAGAACATGCTTGGTAAGATTATGGAAGCGCCCGGCCTGTCCGGCTGGTCCGTGAGAAGCACCGTGCAGACCCACCGGACCCGGGCCATGGAGCTGGACGGCCCCACCCCTCTGGAAGCGGCGGTTCAGATGCAGAAGACCTTTGGCTGCGCTCTGCGGTTTAACGTGCGCGCCAAAACGGTGACCGTCCTGTACCCGGACGAGTGCCCGGCCTCCAACGCCTACGCGGTGGAGAGCGTGAACCTTCGCAGCCGCCCAGAGTATAAGGGCCGCTCCACGGAGCTGTACACCCGTATCTATCCGGTTGGAAGCGACGGCCTTGGCATTGCGTCCGTCAACGGCGGCACGCCATATCTGGATGATCACAGCTACACGCAGGCGGTAATTTGCACGCTCTGGAAGGACGCCAGATACACGGACGCCGCCTCTCTCAAACGGGACGCACAGGCCCGCCTGGAAGCCGCCGCGCGGCCTACCCGGTCCTGGAAGCTGGACGTTGCGGACCTGTCCCGGATCGACCCTTCCCGCTGGCCGGATATGGGGCTGGATATCTGGACCAAAATCTTGCTCCAGGACAGCACCCGGAACACGCGGGAGACCGTCCAGGTGGTGTCCGACGTGGTGTATCCTTACTATCCGGAGCGCAACCAGGTCACCGTCTCCACCGGGATCGAGACTCTGCAAAACATGGTGGCGCAGACAGCGGCCACCCTTCTGGACCCCAACGGGGAGTTGTGGAGCCAGATCAACGCAAGAAGCTGAAAAGGAGGAACGTATGATCACACATGAAATCACCCTCGACATGCAGCGGCCCGGGCGGACCGTGATCCTGCACGCGCCCCAGGGGGAGATCGAAGCCAGACAGGTGCAGATTGCTTTGGTGGACAACGGCCTGCCCTGGGCGGTCCCGAACGACGCTGAAAAAAGCGTGTCCTACAAGCGCCGGAACGGTTCCGGCGGCAGCTATGACACCCTGGCGGACGGGACCACCACGGCTGTAACCCTGAACGACGCCCGCACGGTGGCCACGGTGACGCTGATCGAAGAGGTTCTTGCCTACGGCGGCCCGGTAGAGATGAATCTGGCGTTTTCCACAGAGGTCCAGCGTACCGTCACTGCATCCTGGATCATCGTGGTGCACCCGCTTGGCGGAAACGCAGAACCGGCCCCCGGACCGTCTGTGCCGCTGTACAACGGCGAGGTCGAATAGGAGGTTTGCAACGTGGTTGAGATTACTTACAGGAACCAGCAGATTACCTCGCTTGGCAACTCCGGCACGAAAACGCTGAAAACGAGCGGAAAGTGGTGCGACGCCGACATTATCATTGCCTACGTGGTCCGCTGCCCCCGGGCGGAGGTAGCGGCAACGTACAACATGGATGATTTTCTCAGCGCATTTACGCCCACAGCAACTGCGGTAGAAGTTGTAGAATAAGGGGGATAAGATTATGATGACAAAAAACCTTGAAAATCTGCTGGCGCAGGTGCCGCTGTCTTGCGCCACAAAATTTGGGCAGCTGCGGGCCGTTACCGTAGAAGGAAAAGTGCGATATCTGACCGGAGAATTTGCAAATTTCCCCTATTCGCGCACAGCAAGCCTTACCACGGTTGCCGCAAATGCCGGAATTTCCATCGGCACCGGCGACACTGCGGCAACGGCTGATGATTATCAGTTGGAAGAAACCGTCACGTCCGGCGTCTCGCTGGCGCTCAGCGCTACCACGCCCGGCACAACAGAGCAAGGTGCTCCTGCCCTTACATACAAGATCACCGTCACCAACACCGGCGCGGAAGAGCTGGTGATCCGGGAGATCGGCTACAAGCAGACACTGAAAGGAACAAATAATCCGGGTGGTGTAAGCACCTCCGACATTGTTTGTCTGCTTGATCGGACCGTGCTGCCTACGCCTGTCACCATCCAGGCCGGAGACGCGGGCGTGATCGAGTACACCCTGGTCACAGATGTGCGAGGCAGGGGCAGCAAGGGCGGCGTCGCGCTTGTCGATTTCACCTGGGGGTCTGACGAGGACGTGGCGGCGATGATCGCTGCGGCACACGCGGGTACAATTGACTTGCAGGAGGACGGCGGCTGGCGCGTCGGAGACCTTCGCACGATCCACGTGGACGCCTGGACGGGCGGCGGCTCTGTCGCACACGCGGCGCAGGATATCAACATCATGATCGCCTCGTTTGAGGACTACAACGAATGCGGCTGCGTCGTGCAATTTGACTTTGCAGACACGTTTGCCGCAAATCAGCGGATGAATGGCACGGCGACAACGGTCGGCGGGTACTCCGCGTCAGAAATGTATACCACGACGCTTCCCGCCCTGGTGGAAGCGCTGCCGGAATGGCTGAAGGACCTTCTTCTGGAATTTGATGTGCTTGTGGGAAAAGGCAACAACGTCAACGAACTGGAAACTGTTCAGCACAACAAGCTGGCGCTGCGGTCTGAATCCGAGGTGAACGGTACGCATGCCTATTCCGTGGACGGAGAAGGCTCGCAAGCGGCGGTTTACAGCAAAGACTCTGTGCGAAAGGGGCAAAAGCCCAAGGGAAAGAACGGTGCACCAAGCAACTGGTGGTTCCGTTCGCCCGCGACCGGATCGTCCAGTTACGTCAATTGCTACGTTTATCGCGGCCAAAGCGACGTTTCACGCGGCAACGCAAACAATACCGATTGTGGTCTGTCGCCCTTCGGGTGCATCTGAGAGGAGGAAAGTGATATGACAAACAGACTCGCGGCGGCCGTGACCGCCTCCGGCGTGCTGGGCGGGATCGTCTCGGCCATCATCGGCGGCTGGGATTTGGCGCTGGAAACGCTGGCCATCATTATGGCTCTGGACTACGTAACCGGGCTGATCGTGGCCGGGGTGTTCCACAAGAGCCACAAGAGCGAGGGCGGGGCGCTGAGCAGCAAGCCCGCGTTTGCAGGCCTCTGCAAAAAAGCGCTGATTTTGATTTTCGTGGTGGCGTTCCACCAGGCGGACCGTCTCACCGGCAAGACGTTTTTCCGGGACGGCTGCTGCACTGCGTTTTTTATCGCGGAGTTTATCAGCGTCACCGAAAACATCGGCCTTGTGATGCCCCTGCCGGCGTTCGTGAGCAAGGCGCTGGACTGGTTCCGGGAGAAGGGCGAGAAGCTGGGAGAGGGGGAACTGAAAAAGGAGGACACGCATGAGTGAGATTTACGCGGGCAATGTCGTGAGAATTGCCATTGAGGAAATCGGCTACCTGGAAAAGGCCACGAACAAGGATCTGGACAGCAAGACGGCAAACGCCGGGACCGGCAACTGGACCAAGTACGCCCGCGACCTCTGGGCGGCTGAGCCGCATTTCTACCAGGGACCGAAGAACGGCTTTGATTGGTGTACCGTTTTCTTCGATTGGTGTACGTACATGGCTGCCGGAAAGGACGCCAAGCGGGCGCAGGAGGCGCTTTGCTACACCGGGCCGTATGGAGCTGGCTGCGGGTCTTCCGTGGCCTACTACAAGGCGGCTGGGCGCTTCTGGCTGCGTGTGGACGGGGACAAGCTGTTCGTCCCGACGCCCGGTGATCAGATTTTCTTTGGCTCCGCGTCCTCCGTCCGGCACACCGGCCTGGTGGAGTTCGTAGAGGGCGGGACCGTCCACACCATCGAGGGCAACAGCGGAAACATGGTCCGTCGGAGGAGCTATGCGCTTTCCAATCCCGACATTTTGGGCTACGGTCGGCCCAAGTACGACGGCGACGAGCCGCCTGCGGAGACCATGCCGTTTGTGGACGTGAAGAAAAGCTCCTGGTACTATGACGCGGTCAAATGGGCCTGGGAGAACGGCGTCACCGCCGGGACAGACGAGACGCATTTTAGCCCAGACAAGGGCTGCACAAGAGCAGAAGTTGTACAGATGCTGTATCAAGCAGCAGGCAACGGACAATAACAAGAATAAGATGCGAACGCCAGAAGCAGTTCGTTTCTTGAAGAAGTTTTATGTGCGCAAAACTATAGAGCCCCTCTCCGGTTCAATCCGGGGAGGGGCTCAATTGCTGCCATCAAATCGCAATCAAATATGCTCGTCGTTTTTTGCTTCTTGTCGTCTTTTCTCGCCCGCAAACCCGCTCAAAAAGAGCATACGAAAAGCCCGGAACCCTTGATTTTTCAAGGTTTTCCGGGCTTTGGTGGGGGAAGGTGGATTCGAACCACCGAAGGCAGTGCCAGCAGATTTACAGTCTGTCCCCTTTGGCCACTCGGGAATTCCCCCATANNAAGCCAATTTGTCAAGTGTTTTCTTAAAATTTTATAAAAAACTTTTCATAATCAGAATGATTCGCAAATTAGCTGCCCGCACGCTACAGAATTGACGAATCGGTTGACTTTTTACAAATTTTCAATTCTATCCAATTGATGCTTTTGTCTCTCGGAGTCCTGTGGTATAATGCTCTTGGTATTACGACTTTCTATAGAAAAGAGGGACAATTATGTGGACAAAGGAACGAATTCAGGATCTGATCGCAAGACAGCGGCGGTTTTTCCGGTCCGGGAAGACGCTGAGTGTGGATTGGCGGTTGGAGCAGCTCCGGCGGCTTAAGCAGGCTGTTCTGTTCTGGCCCGAGAGGCAGAGATTACCGCCGCACTTGCCGCAGATTTGGGACGCACCGTGGTGGAGGGGTATCTCTGTGACGTGGGGGTCATTGTGACGGAAATCAATGAGATTCTGCACGACCTGCGCCGCTGGGCCAGGCCGGAGACCCATTTCAGCGGGCTCGCATGCTTCCCCAGCACCGTCACGAAGGTATACAAAATGCCCTTCGGCGTCAGTTTGATTATCAGCCCCTTCAATTATCCCTTCCTGCTCTCCCTTGGGGTTTTGGCGGCGGCTATGGCAGGGGGGAACACTGCGGTCCTCAAGGCCAGCGCCAAGTCTGAACACTGCACGGAGGTTTTGAAGCGGCTCATTGCCGACACCTTCCCGGACAACTATGTGGCGCTGGTGGAGGGCGGCCATGAGACTGCCGATCTCCTGCTGGAGGAGCGTTTCGACAAAATCTTTTACACCGGCTCTCCCAAGGTGGGCGTTCATGTGATGGAGGCTGCGGCCAGGCATCTCACGCCCCTGACCTTGGAGCTGGGGGGTGAAAATGGCAACTGGGCCATCGTCCGCAAGGACGCGGATCTGCGGGATGCGGCCAGGAAGATTGTGTTCTTCAAGCTGCTCAACAGCGGGCAAATCTGCATCAACGTGAACCAAATCGCGGTTGCGGAGGAGGTTGCCCCCGCTTTTCTGGAGGCCCTGCGCGGAGAGCTGAAACGGCAGATCGGGGACAATCCGGTGCAGAATCCGGAATACCCCTGCCTGATTTCCCAGACCGCCTGGGAGCGCTGCGCCGCCGAGGCGGAGCAATATCGGGATCGGATCATCGTTGGCGGCCGGGGGGACCGGGAGACAAGAAGATACGCCCCTACCGTGATCTGGCCGGTCGGAATTGACGAGCCGATTGTCCGGCACGAGTTGTTTTCCCCATTGCTGCCTGTGGTACCCTATCGGGACGGTGAAATCAACGGGCTTCTGGAGACTATCGCGGATCGGGAGCATGGGCTGGCCCTTTACCTGTTCACGAAAGACATGAAATGGGCACGGAAAGTTATGTCAACCATGCAGTACGGGGGCGGCTGCGTCAACGAAGTGGGCATGCATTTGGTGGTCAAGGGCGTGCCCTTCGGCGGCGTGGGGCATTCCGGCATGGGGAGCTATCACGGTGAATGGGGATTCCGGGCATTTACCCATCCCTCCACGGTGCTATACGGCAGAACGCATTGCAATCTTTCCCTGCGGGAGCATCCCTATGGGGGAAAGGCTGGTGCCTGGAAGATGAAGCTGTTGAAGCTGATGGAGCGATAGGGGAGGACTGGTGCCGGGCATTCGCCGGGAGGCTTGTAATGACAAAACATTGAATACAACAGAACGCTGCGCCTATGAACATGTCCCTGCTTTGACATTTTGAGGGGTTCGAGGTCTTCCGACAATGCAACTGCCTGCCGAAAAAACGACATCTTGGAATGAAGTATGCACAAAACGGCGGGTAAACAATGTGAATAATGACTGAAATATATGGATATCCGCGTGTTTATATTGACAGAATTGGCAGAATCTGATATTATATTCGTCGGCAGCGACAGTGCGATGGATTTTTAATCGACATTTGTACTGTATAATTTCATTGACTCTGTAGTGATCCGAAGAATTTTGGGAGGTTTATTATGACTTACGAAGAAAAGACCGGCATGATCAATCTGGAAGAGCTCGAAGTTCAGGCTGACGAGGTTACCGTAGTAAGCGGCTGCAGCTGCGCAACGAAATGCACCAACTGCTGCCCCGAATATCTGCTTAACTAATTTCACCTACAGCGACTGCCTGTTTGGCAGTTCCGTTGGTTGGTTCCCAGCAGACGTTTATGATGTGGCGGTGAACTAATCGACCATATACCACCCGCATTCTCACAGCTGCCACGTACATTACTACACTGGAAAGCTACAGAGTCTCGTAACAGATAATGCAGAAAACGGCAAATCATCCGCGCCCACTACATATGTCTTTGTGCGAAGTGCGAAATATTACAATCGTTGTAAAATGGTAGAGAATGAAGCTGATGGAGCGGCAGAGGATACATAGTGGCGCGAATACGCCAGAACGTTTTTCAATTCAATTCTTGACATTGCGGAAACAAGAATGCTTCTCCTCGGAATACATGCGCACGTCCTTATACTGAACTCCCATAAAAATCTTTAACCTGTTCCGGCAGGAATTGTGCCGTACTTCGNNCGTCTGGCGCAATTCCTGCTCGGAACATTTTTCAATCTTTCTATGGGAGTTCAGTATTACTGGAGATATTTGAAAGTTTAGCGGTCTTACAGGAAGGAAAATGATGAATGTATTGGATTTGAAGCATGAATAAAATGGTTGGTATAAAATGTGAATAATATCCTGAATCTTTTGTATTTTTACATTTCTTGTTGACAAAATTCACTGAATATGCTATTATTTCTGCATGGTAGCGGCGGCGCGTTGGAAATAAACACCTTTTTCGCTGTATATTTTCATTGACTCTGTAGTGATCCGAAGAATATTGGGAGGTTTATTATGACTTACGAAGAAAAGACTGGCATGATTAATCTGGAAGAGCTTGAGGTTCAGGCTGACGATATTAATGTTATTGGTGGTTGCACCAGCTGTTTCACCAATTGCAGCTACTGCTGCCCTGATTGGATGTTCTAATTTCTTTTCCGCAGCATTTGTCTGTGGAGTTATCCCGTCGGTGTGTTTTCAGTAAGTCTTATGGTATATAGGGTTAATAATCCGAGACATACCGACTGTGCTTTATTGCTGCCATACACAATTCAGACACTGGGACGCTACAGAGTCTCATCACATATAACGCAGAAAACGAACACACATCCGTGCGTGCTGCATTTGTCATCGTACGGAGTGCTATTTTTTATTTTCTTGTTTTGAAAGGCGATGAATTTTGGCTATGCCACAACCCGCATATCCTGCAATCACACAGGCCCTGCTGACGCGGGGCCGTGACTATTTCGGTGCCGCATTCCGCGAGCCGTTGACAAATTATCTGGCCAAGGTGGAGGAGCTCATCCAGACATTCCGCGCGCGAAGACCGGAAATTTGCTTCGATACGGAGACGATTATGACTTCTGCGGGACGCACGATGATGAACGCTTTGATCACGTTGTGCTCTCGCAGTTTTTTGGACTTTTTGCTGCGGGNNAGCGCGCTATCAGGATTTTATGGAAGGGCATCTCCTGCCAAATCAAATGGCCTTTTATTCCCAGGAAACAGAGCTGGGCCGTCTGGTCAAGCAAAGGGTTGATTACAGTGTGAAAGCGTTCCGGGAATTTCTGGAACGCTTCGATCATGACTGCGGTGTCATCCGGGACCAGTTGGGGATTGACGTCCGCAGCATTGATGATGTTCGTTTTTCCGCTGGGGATACCCATAATTCGGGAAAAACAGTCTTTCAAGTTCAGGTGAACGGGGGAGAACGCTTTCTTTACAAGCCCCACGCCACCGCCAATGATGCGATTCTTTCTCACCTGCTGCAGTGGATGAACGAAGGCGGGCGCCTGCGTCTTCCCCTGCGTCACGTGCGAACGGTCTCTCGGGAGAATTACGGGTGGCAGGAATTTGTTCCCCACAAGGCCTGCCAGAGCAAGACGGAAGCGGAGAACTATATGTATCGCCTGGGCTGTCTGCTGTTTGTTTCTTATTTGACATGCTGCAATGATCTCCACATGGAGAATATCATTGCAGGCGGAGAGTACCCGTTTTTGGTTGATCTTGAAACCATGTGCGTGAATCAGTACGGATTCAGCGGGTACGGTGCGGCGTCCGCGTCAAGCTGGGATCTGTTTCTTTCCAGGTCAGTTTTTTTCTCCTTGCTCCTTCCAGCAAACTTTCAGCGGGAGAAGCCGGGGGCGAGCCTGGATATGAGCGGCATTCTGGCTGGCGTAAGCGAAAAGCGGCAGAGCGACGAGAAGGTCTACCGGCTTGTGAACGGTGGGACGGACCAAATCTGCTATGCGCTCCAGCCTATGTCCGACTACAGAAGCAGCTACAGCAACATTGCGGTTTTCGACGGCCAGCGCCTGCATGCCGGGGATTATCAGGAACGTATTGCAGAGGGATTCCGGGATGCTTACACGTTTCTGATGGAAGAGAAGGAAGCCTACCGGTCCCTTGTGGATGGCGGCCTGTTCGACGATGGGGTTTATCGTATGGTCCTTCGGGACACAATGCTGTATGGAAAGTATCTTCTGGCTTCTTACCACCCCACCTACCTAAAGGATCGGCGGGGGGTATTCCAGCGGCTCAAGGGGACCGGTACGTATATCAATCCGGCCCACAAGGGGTTGGTGGAAATGGAGATTCGCCAGCTTCTGAATGATGACATTCCCTATTTTTACACCACGTTTCAGTCTCTTGATTTGTATGGACCGGATGGGGAATGCTGCGTCGGCTTTTTTGAAAAAAGCGCCAGGGAGCAGATTTTGGAAAAGCTCGATCAACTCAGCGAAGTGGATTTGTATCGCCAGCTATATTGTATCTGCTGTGCCATTTCCCGGCCCAAGGGGAAAGGACAATCCCTGGGCGTATATCCTGTGCCAGGAGAGTTGTTTGTCTCTTCCGCGTTGGCAGAGCGGGCCAATGCTCTTACGGACTGGATTGTGGACCTGCGGGAGCATTGCCACAGGATAGATGCAAAGCCAGACGAGGCCCCCACTTATTTCACGATTCTCACGTCGTTTCAAGCCAACAGTGTGGGCTTGGAGCAAGCCAATTTGTACCAAGGGATTGGCTCCGCCTTGTTTGAACTGCATTACGATAGGGTTCGCTGTGGCCTGTCAAAGGACGAGGCTCTTGCGCGGATGGAGAAGGCGGGACGGATTCCCGATTTTCCGAAAACAGACGAGAGTCAGCCCCAGGGGGCCATTGGGCTGTTTGACGGCCTGGGTTCTTACCTGTACCTGTATGGTCTGCTGTACCTGTACAGCGGACAGGAGCGGTACGAGACCTATGTGAAGGAGCTCTGCGACAGAATTATGGCAGCAGGCAGGGCGGAAGACACGCAGGCGGATGTAATTTCCGGCTATGCAGGCGTCCTGATTGGGGCATTCCGGTTGCTTGAGCGGCTGCCGTCCCTTACAAAGCTCAAGGAACTCGTTGCGTTTTGCGGGGAACAGTTGTACCAGCGCTGGCAGCAAAAGCGCCTCCCCCAGATGACAGGCTTTGCCCATGGCTGTGCGGGCTTCAGCACTGCACTCCTGATGGCGGGGAAGTTGATTGCCAAGGAGGCTTTCTTTGATGCCGGCATGGATCTGGTTCGGCAGGAGGACGCATGTTATGACGCGGAGCTTGGCGCATGGAGAATACCGGGACGGGATGGCGTGGTCATGAACGCATGGTGCTACGGCGGCCCCGGCCTGCTGGTGGCCAGAACCCTTTCCATGCGTTGTGCCAGAGTCGAGGATATGGCGCTGCTGGAGGCAGACCGGGCGATTGCTTTGGAGCTGACAAAGCGCGAGGTAAAAAGGAACCTATGGCTGCCAATTCTTTGCCACGGCTTGCCTGGAAACCTGGAGGTGCTGCGATGGTATGCCCGGGAGACGGGAGAGGCGTCGGTTGACGCCGTTGTGGCCGAAGGAGATGCGCGCTTGCTGGAGCACATCCAGAAAAAAGGAATCCTCTGTGATTTTCCTGCAAATGTTTTGGATATTTCCTTTATGACAGGCCTTTCCGGACTTGGGTACTACCTCCTGAAAATGACGGGTTCGGATTTTCCGTCTGTTTTAGCCTTGGAAGCCCTCTGATGGGCGTCCAGGCAGAACCGGGAACACAGATACGGCGGTTATACTGAACTCCCATAGAAAGATTGAAAAATGTTCCGAGCAGGAATTGCGCCAGACGANNGAAGTACGGCACAATTCCTGCCGGAACAGGTTAAAGATTTTTATGGGAGTTCAGTATTAGAACGCCAAGGATAGAAAACAAAAGACAATGAAAAGAATTCCGATTGTTACGCAATTTCTAAATACAGAATGCGGCCTGTGTTGTGCGGCAATGATCTCCCGCTATTACGGTCGCTACGTATCTCTGGAAGAGCTTCGCGAATACCAACAGTTGGGACGTGACGGCATATCAGCCAAGCAGTTGGTTGATATGCTGCAGTGGTTGGGCCTCGAATGTAAAATATACCGCTGCAAGGCAGAGCATCTTCCGGCGATTCCCCTTCCGGCGATTGCCTTTTGTGAAAACGCACACTACGTGGTGATCGAACGGCGCAAAAAGGACAAGGTTTATATCAATGACCCTGGGGCCGGAAGGGAGATTGTTACGCTGGAGGAATACGAGCAGATGTTTTCCGGCGTGATGTTTTGTCCAAAGCCCGGGGCGAATTTTACCCAGAAAAAACCGGAAAGGTCTGTGTGGTGGGATTATGCCTTTCTCCTGACGAGGAACAAATACCTGATCATGGGTACACTGCTGCTCAGTCTGCTGTCCTACGTGGTTTCCACGGCGGTCCCCATGATGATCCAGGTGATTATCGATTCCCCGGGCGCAGGCAGTAATCTTTTGCTGTTGGGCGGTTTGGCGGCGCTGCTGGGCTATGGACTAACCCATGCCATGAGCTCTTTGCTGAATGTGTTCATCAAATCGCGAATCTATCGTTCGTTCTTTTCCCTGTGCATGAAGAAGCTTTCCAAATCGGAGTTCCAGTATTTTCTTCTGCGATCCTTGGGCGGGATCATCTATAATTTGGATTGCATTGACACGCTGAATGACAGCTACAGTGTGGTCATGGTGAATTCTCTGGTATCCGCGGGGGCCGTGATTGTTTTATCGGTTTTCTTTGCCCTTCGGTCGATGGTATTGTTCGCAATTCTGACTTTGTTGCTAACGGCGTCCTATTTCCTGCTGCGGATGGCCAATAACCGTGTGATCCAGTTGAATCAATCGGAAATCAGCAGCAAATCCAAGTTAAAGGGAAAGCAATACGAATTTGTCAGCTCAATCGGGGATCTGAAGGCCTATGGAATGGAGGATTATTTCTATTCCGAATGGGAAAGCGCCTTTTTGAAGACGGTCAGGAAGAACTTGCAAAAGGGCAGAAGTGAGGCGCTGTATTCGTCTCTGTCCGCTGTGCTATCTCTGGTTCTGCCGTTGACCGTCCTGCTGGCCTCCTTTTATCTGGTTTCTGCCCAGGTTCTGACCATGGGTACTGCGATTTCACTCTATTCGCTGGCGACAATCATTTCCTCCTTTGCCATCAGCTTCTTCTCCTCTGTCAATTCGTTCCATACCATGGGCAATATGACGGATCGAATCAGGGATCTGGTTTCTCAGCCCACCGAAAAAAGCGGGGAAACCAAAATTGAGGATGTTTCCCGGATTGAATTGCGGCACGTTTCCTTTCGCTATGACAAGCATGCGCCCTATGTGCTGAAGGACGTTTCGCTGTCCATTGAAAAGGGGAAAAAGATAGCGATTGTAGGCGGCTCCGGCAGTGGAAAATCGACGATTGCAAAGCTGTTGATTAAGATGTATGAGCCCACGGAAGGAACGGTTTTGTACGATGGGATTCCGGCGGAGGACTTGGAAAACAAGACCCTGCGCCACGTGGTTGGCAGCATTCCCCAAAGCGGGAAGATTTTTCGTACATCCATCCTTCGTAATATTGCCATCCTTGCAGAGCATTACACAATGGAAGATTTCGTCGAGGCATGTAAAAAGGCGCAGATTTATGAGGATATCTGCAAGCTGCCCATGAAGGAGGAAACCTTGGTTTCTGAGACCGGCTCGGATATTTCCGGCGGACAGAAGCAGCGGATTCTTCTGGCGAGGGCCTTGATGGCAAATCCGAAGGTTTTGCTGTTGGACGAGGCCACAAGCGCCCTGGATACGGTGACGGAACAGGCTATTTTTGATGAGCTGAACCGATTGCGCAAGACGCTGATCGTAATCGCCCACCGTCTGTCCACGGTGCGGGATGCGGACTGTATCTACGTGATGAAGGATGGCCGGATTGTGGAATCCGGGACCCACGAGCAGCTCATGGCCCTCCGGGGGGAGTATTACGAGCTGTACCAGTGCGGAGCGAAGGAAGATTGAAATTCTTAATACGTCAAATCACCATGCCGGTACAGCTCGGCATGGTGATTTTATACTATTATCCAATAAAACCATTTGATTTCTTTGCGGACAGATTTGCGCCATACGTCCTTGCCGGGCGTCAAGCCCGCCTGCGTCTTCCGCCTCGTCTGGCACAAATCTGCCTCGCAAATCTTTTCAAAGCGTTTTATACTGAACTCCCATAAAAATCTTTAACCTGTTCCAGCAGGAATTGTGCCATACATCGTTGTCGTCCGCCTCAAGCCCGCCTGCGTCCTTCGCCTTGACTTGCAAATCTTTTCAAAGCGTTTTATCGGATAACAAAACAACACGCTTTTGCGAACCAGCTATGACCGGCTGACTTGCGGAAGCGGTTTTTTGAAAAAACAACCCTTGACATGATAGAATTAATATGATAATATCATGGCGCAAAAATGAAATGGAGGGATGATATGGACCAAAACAGGGAAACTCAGTTTTTGAAGACCTATCGCCAATCGGACTATGACAGACCCTCTGTGACGGCGGATATCGCGCTGTTCAAGCTCAGTGCGCAAAAGCCGGACAGCTTTCGCAAGGAACCGGTCAAAAAGCTTTCGCTGCTGCTGATTCGGCGGGGCGGACATCCGTTCCAGGGCTGTTGGGCCCTTCCGGGGGGCTTTTTAAAGCCGGATGAAACCATCGAGCAGTGCGCCCTGCGGGAGGTGGAGGAGGAAACTGGCGTAAAGCCGGCGTCGTTGATGTCCATTGGCCTGTTCAGCGCCCCCAAGCGGGACCCCCGGGGCTGGATCATTTCCAACGCCTTTGTCTCGGTGCTGGGGGAGAGCGAGGACAGCCAGCACTTCGGAGACGACGCCCGGGATGCCCAGTGGTTCGAGGTTCGCCTGGAAGATACAGAGGGGCAGGCGATGCTGGAGCTAACCCACGAGGACGTGAGGCTCCGTGCGGAGCTACGGCAGGGCCGGAGCCGATTTGGGATGCGTTCCTATGAGGTCACAGAGCAGAGTGAGATTGCCTTTGACCACGCGGAAATCATCGTCCGGGCCATTTCAGCCCTGCGGAGCGGGGCAAAGGACTTTGAAATGATCTTTGACTTCCTGCCGGAGAAGTTTACCCTGACTGAGCTGCAAAACGTGCAGGAGACTGTGATGAACATTTCCGTTCTATCAGCGAATTTCCGGCGCAAGGTCGCGGCCCTGGTGGAGGAAACCGACGAATTCACCGAGGGGGCCGGACACCGCCCGGCCAAGCTGTACCGAAGAAAACCCACATCAAAGTAAGAATCAGGAGGAGCTTATGAAACTGGAGCCCATTGTCGTATCTCTGCTGGATACGGACCTTTACAAATTTAACATGGATCAGGTAATTTTCCACAAGCACACGGACCTGTGCGGCGAGTATCTGTTCAAGTGCCGAAACCAGGACGTGGTGTTTACGGAGGAAATGGTGGAGGAGATTCAGGCCCAGGTGGACCATCTTTGCAGCCTTCAATTTAAAAAGGAGGAGCTGGACTACCTGCGGTCCATCCGCTTCATCAAGAACGACTACGTGGAATTCCTGCGGCTGTGGCATCCGATCCGGGATTACGTGACCATCCGCCGGACGGCGGAAGGGGAACTGCAGGTGGCTGTGGACGGACCGCTGTTCTCCGCCATGCAGTTTGAGATCTACCTGCTGGAGATCATCAACGAGGTCTATTTCCGGATGCGTTACGACTACGCAACCCTTCGGAAGTCCGCCGAGGAACGGCTGGACCGGAAGATTCGCGCCCTGAACGACGGGACCTACACCTTCCAATTTGCCGAGTTTGGCTGCCGCCGCAGGCTCTCCCGGGAGTGGCAGGATGTGGTGGTCCGCAGGCTGGCCACGGAGACCGACAAGTGCATTGGCACCTCCAACGTGTATCTGGCCATGAAATACAACCTGACCCCCATCGGCACTTACGCCCACGAGTATGTGCAAATGTACCAGGGCATTGACAGCATTCCTCTTTCCTACACCAATCACTACGCCATGCGGGACTGGTACGACGAATATAACGGCGACAACGGCACCGCCCTGACCGACACCATCACCACGGACCTGTTCCTGCTGGACTTCAACCGCTCCATGGTCAACAACTATACCGGCGTCCGCCACGACAGCGGCGATCCCTACGCCTGGGGCGAGAAGATCATCAAGCATTACGAGAGCTACGGCGTGGACCCCCGGACCAAGCTGCTGCTGTTCTCGGACAGTCTGGATTTTGACCGGGCCCAGAAGCTGTACGAGTATTTCAAGGAACGCGTCAAGGTGAGTTTCGGCATTGGCACCTTCTGCTCCAACGATACCTGTGAAACACCGCTGAATATCGTGATTAAGCTGCAATTTGTCAACGGCCGACCGGTGGCCAAAATCTCCGACGCCGAAGGCAAGGCCATGTGCAAGGACGATCAGTATCTGGACTATTTGAAGCGCTCTGTCGCCTTCCGAATCGAGCGGCAGAAGGTCGTGGAATAAACCGAGAGGACCCGCCATGAAAAGCTGGAACGATATGAAAAAGCGGCTGGAGGAGGACTTCCTTGCGCCTGCTCTTCGGGGCAGGGTTACATACTTTATGACCCGCTATACCCATGCCCATGACCAGGCCGGTCGGGTGGCTGTCCGGGTGGACGGCAGGGAGGTCCTGACCGGCAATGATATGGAGCGGTGGTGGTGCAGCGATCCCTATGAGAAAGAGGCGCGACGTCTGCATCCGGAGCTGGCTCAAATGCAGTCCCCGGAGGAAAAATGGGACTGCCTCTGGAACGCCATCACGGACCTGGGCTGCTTTTCCCGAGACGCATTCTATGACGCCTATGAGACCTTTGAGAACCAGAGCGTGGAAGAGAGCCTGCATGGAAAGAACGGCCTGGTGCGCCTGTTTGCCCTTCTGGATCGGCGGGTTGGAAAACGGCGCTTGAAGACGCTGTGGGAATCCGGCTGGGGCCGGGAGCCCGCCTGGCTGCTGCCCTTCCTCCGTCTCCGCCTGGAGGCGGAGGGGATCGGCCCGGGGAACCCGCCCTATGAGGTTGTCGCTGTGGGATCACAGGAGCTGCTTTCTGTGGCGGATCTGGCGGGACGGCTCTGGGAGCACCCGGCGGAGGACATGACTGCCGATTTTTCTGCCCTGCTGGAAAACCCAGACGCGGCCCTGTTTGCGGCAAAAGCGGGCGTAGAGGTGATTGGCTTTTCCCAATGCCAGCTCCGGCATGATTATGTGGAGGGAACATCTTCCAGCCCGGTTGGCTATCTGGAGGGAATCTTCGTGGACGAAGCCCACCGGAAGCAGGGGGTGGCGGCGGCCCTGCTGGAAGCGTGTGAGGCTTGGGCCAGGTCCAGGGGCTGCAGGGAATTTGCCAGTGACTGTGAGCTGGACAACGTGCAAAGCCAGAAATTCCACGCCGCAATGCATTTTGAAGAAGCGAATCGAATTGTGTGCTTCACAAAGCAATTATCCGACCCTTAATACTGAACTCCCATAAAAATCTTTAACCTGTTCCGGCAGGAATTGTGCCGTACTCCGTTGTCGTCCTTGCCGGGCGTCAAGCCCGCCTGCGTCCTCCGCCTCGTCTGGCGCAATTCC
>LXOW01096266.1_pt2 | contig 32896 bp, 28 predicted proteins | sample 1368591 | NCBI WGS metagenome assembly LXOW01 (sample SAMN04884650, study PRJNA319009) | bovine gut metagenome | isolation source: Cow rumen | host: Bos taurus | place: Italy: Legnaro (PD) | collected 2014-07-09
AGCTGCTCGATCCACATCTATCCGACCGGTGGCCACGGCTACGGCTATATGCCTTTCTTCGCCTACCACGACCAGATGGTCTCCGACCTCTCCGCGTGGCTGGACAACCTGAAGGCCCCGAAGCAGGACGCCGTCCGCGTGGCCTGCATCGGTGACAGCATCACCGACGGCCACGGCATCGACCTGCGCACGGTCAACGGCTATCCCGCCCAGATGCAGACGATGCTGGGCGACGGCTATTTCGTGAAGAACCTGGGCGTGAGCGCCCGCACGCTGATGAGCTCCGGCGACCTGCCGTTCACGAACGAGCTGGCCTGGGAGGACGCGCTCGCGTTCCAGCCGCAGGTGGTCGTGATCAAGCTCGGCACCAACGATACCAAGACGCAGAACTGGACGAACCGCAAGGCGTTCTCCGCCGATCTCCAGAAGATGATCGACGCACTGAAGGCCCTGCCTTCGAAACCGCGGATCCTGCTCTGTACGCCGATCCCGGCCCTGAAGGACAGCTGGACCATCAACGAGAAGCTGATCGCCGAGGAGGAAATCCCCGCCATCGAGGCTGCCGCGAAGAAGAACAAACTGGAAGTCATCGACCTCCACACCGCCTTCACCGGCCAGGAAGCCCTCTACCAGGAGGATGGCATCCATCCCACCCAGCAGGGCGCCCGCAAGATCGCCGAGATCGTCGCCAAAGCCATCGACCCCAACGCCAAAACTGAGCAGCGGGGCTTCTGGATGAGATAACCGGGGCATTGGTAGTTGACAAAAAATCGCTACCTTTGCATCCCATGCCTTGGTGGTGGAATGGTAGACACGAGGGACTTTGGCTAGCTCTTTGAAATAATTATTTGGAAAACACGAGAGTTAAGCTTAACTTTACAATATGAGTAAAGCAGGCTACACTATCGAGGATGTAAGACAGGCAGTTGCGGATAATAAATCCGTTGCAGGAGTATTGCGACAGCTAGGTCTTAGGCCTATAGGAGGGAACTATCGGACGATTAACAGGTTGATTGCTGATAACCAGTTAGACATTTCTCATTTTACGGGTCAAGGCTGGAATGTCGGACTTGCTTTCAAGCCTAAGGCTGGTCTCACAGATCAGGATATCTTCGTCGAGAATTCTTCGTACAAATGCTCCTGGAGACTCCGGGAACACTATAAGAAGACGACGGGAATCAATAGGTGCGAGAAATGCGGTCTTGAGTTCTGGCAAGGTGAGCAGATTCCTCTGGAAATTCATCATATCAATGGAATCAATACGGATAACAGGATTGAGAATCTTCAGTTGCTCTGCCCTAACTGCCATGCGTTAACAAATAATTATCGAGGAAGAGCAAAATTGAGTGCACGCGCCGAAAGGAGCGATGTAGAATGTCGTAAATTCAAGGAAGCCTTAACAGGTCAAGCTGATGGTAATCTTGAGCCAAGCCTCCGGAAGGAGGAAGGTGCAGAGACTAGACACGACACACCTAAAGATCCTGGATCCACGGTGAAGGAATAGTCCGGACCACAAACAGAGACTGGTGGCGAAAGCCATAGTGGCAAGAAAATCCCTTGGCCCGAAACGGCCGTGCGGGTTCGAGTCCCGCCCGAGGCACAAAAAGAGCTGCGAATATCGCTGCTCAAAATATCTTCGATAAACTGGAGGCCTAATCCCCAGCCCCGCCGGGATTACGCTTCGCTTTTGAAGGTACGTATCCGTAAAAGTCCCTGTAGCACTTGCTGAAATAGCGGGGCGAGGTGAAGCCGACTTCGTAGCAGATTTCTGAAATGGTAAGCCCACTTTGCATAAGCTGTCTTTCAGCGTGCCGGAGTCGGACAATCTTGATGAATTCCGAAGGGGTATGACCGGTTGCAGTAACCATGCGCCGATAAATGTTGGTTCTCGACATCCCCATGGCTTCGGCAATCTGCTCTACGCTCAATTCGCTTTCAATTATGTGTTCTTCGATAAAGGCCGTCACTTTGTCAACGAGTTTGCGGTCCACGGATACCACTTTCCTTTCCTCGATGCGGGCCTTCAATTTGCCGGAGGTATCGATGCCGGTTCCGGAGGCGAGGATGGCGATATGCTCCTGGAGAACCTTGATATCGAAGGGCTTGGTGAAGTAATCATCCGCCCCGCAATTGCGGCTTTCCTTCTCGTTTTCGTCGGTAAGCCTGGCTGTCAGCATGACGACCGGGATGTTGGTGGTGGCCGGATTGGCTTTGATCCTGCGGCAGAGTTCGTTGCCGTCCATGTTGGGCATCATCACGTCGGAGACTACGATGTCCGGACGGAGGGTCTCCATCTTCTTCAGCGCCGCCAGTCCGTCCGTGGCCGTGATGACGTTGTAGTCGGAAGAGAGGATGCCGGAGAGATAATCCAGGAAGTCGTCGCTGTCGTCCACCAGCAGCAGGTTGATCCTGCGGGCGGCGGTCCGGGCCGGATCGGCGTCTGCAGGCGACTCTTCTTCGTATAGCGAACTCTTCACGAAGCCGTCGCCGGTGGCGTTGCATTCCTTGGCGGGAAGGAATACCGTGAACGTCGCGCCGCCTCCCGGGGTGTCGGAAACTTCCACCCGCCCTTCGTGCATGGATACATATTCCCGGACGATGTTGAGGCCGATTCCGCTTCCGCCCTTGTTGGCGGAGCCTTCGCCCTGCCAGAAACGGTCGAAGAGATGCGGCTTCTCCTTGTCCGGGATCCCCCTGCCGTTGTCGGACACCCGGATGACGGCGTCGCCGCCCTCCAGGGAGAGGTCCACGTCCACCCTGCCGCCTTCGTCGGTATATTTGATGGCGTTGCTCAGGAGGTTGGTCACCACCTTCGAGACCTTGTCCTCGTCGAACAGCATCTCGATATGGTCTTTGGCGGTCCGGAAAGTCAGCGTGATGCCTTTCTCCTTCAGGGCCAGGAACTGCGCGACCGAGGAGCGGACCGTGTCCACGAGGTCCTTCCGCGAGAAATGGACGCTCTGGGCGTTCATCATCAGGCTCCTGAGGTCGAGCATCTGGTTCACCATGTCCAGCAGCTTGCGGGCATTCCGTTCGGCAATGGTCAGCTCGCCCTTGACCTGCGCGTCCTGCTCCTTCCCGATCGCGTCGGAAAGGGGAGAGAGGATGAGGGAGAGGGGGGTGCGGAGCTCGTGGCTGATATTGATGAAGAAGATCTGCTTCATTTCGGAAATGGCCTTCTCCTCCCGCTCCGCCCTGCGCTTCCGGCTGATCCGGTAGAGGACGGACAGGAATCCGAGCAGCAGCAGGGAATAGAGGAGGAAGGCCAGAGTGCTTCTGTACCAGGGCGGACGGACCGTGATGTCCAGGCTGCTCACGGGCCCGGAAGCGTTGCCTTCCGCATCGGCGATGGCGACGTCCAGCTTCATCCGGCCGGATTTCGCGTTGGCGAACTGCACCGCCGGCATGCCGTCCGGCGTCGGGGTCCACTGGCTCCCGTCCGTGCTGAAGATGAACCGCGGCTGGCCGGGCTTGCCGATGGTGGAGGAAGCCAGGTTGATGATGAAGGAACGCTGCTTCCAGGAGAGGACCATGTTGGGTTCCACGTTTCTCTCGCCCTCCGGCAGGACGATTCCGCTGAAGATGACATAAGTTGAGTCCTGGCGCTCGATGACGTCCCGGGGGGCGATCCTTACGAGACCCCGCTGGCTGCCGGCCAGGATGTCGCCGTTGTGGAGGCTGACCATCGCATTCTTGTTGAAGAGGACATCCGGCACGCCTTCGTCCGTCCCGTAGGAGGTGGCGAAGAAACTCCATCCGTCCTTCCCGGCATTCACCTGGATGCGGGTGAGCAGGTTGTTGGAGCACACCCAGAGACCGCCCAGGGAGTCTTCCGCCACGGAGACGGTGTGGAAATTGGTGGAGTTGCCCCGGATATCCACCAGGTAAGCCTTCCCGGAGGCGATGTCGTAGGCGTGGATGCCCTTGTTGGAGGCAATCCACAGCAGGCCCCGGGAGTCAATGAAGATATCCCGGACGTGCAGTCCGTCCAGCTGTCCGGATCCGACGGCCCGGATGGTCCGGTTCTGCGGGTCGAACACGTCGACACCTTTGGCGTGCCCGATGTACAGGAGTCCGCTTTCGGAGAAACAGAGCGAGCTGACGTGGTCTTCTTTCAGCGGGCTGTTCCCGTGGTTGTAGACCTCCGATGCGCCCGTGGCGATGTCCATGATCTGCAGACCAGCCCCGAGGGTGCCGATATAGATTTTCCCGTCCCGGGAACATTTGATGTCCCAGATGTCGTTGCTCGCCAGGTTGCCGGCGCCCGTGTGGTAGGCCGTCCAGCTACCGTCGCGGAACCGGGTGAGGCCGCTCCGGAAGCCGCCGAACCAGAGGGAGCCGTCCGGGGCAAGCGTGCTGCTCACCACGATGTCGGAAAGCAGCCCGTCCCGGTCCATCCGGATATGGGTGCGCTCCCCGGTCTCGGGATCGAGGCGGACGATGCCGTTGCCGTCGGTGCCGAGCCAGATGGTTCCGGCGTTGTCTTCCAGGACGGTGGTGACGTCTTCCAGCGGCGTGTGCGCGAAGGTGTTCTTCCCGTCATAGATGAAACTCAACCCGCTCTTGTAGGTGCCGAGCCACATGACGCCGTCGTCGTCGCAATAGAGGCATTGGATGCATTCGCCCAGGAAGGGTGTGTCGGGCGAGCGCTTGCGGCCGAACAGGTCCGCGACATCTTCTCCCGGGGTGTAGATCAGCAGGCCGTCGTGGTCGGTGGCAATCCAGACGCGTCCCGAAGCGTCGGTTGCCACATCTCTGATCAGCAGACGGTGCGACTTCCATTCGCCGGTGGCGGTATCGTGAGTCCAGGAGACCTCGCCCGTGTAGATGATTTCCATGCCGGCGGAATCCTTGAACAGCCGATAATTCGTATCCGCCGGATTGGAGTCCCTCGCGACCGGGGTCTCCACCGACACGGTTTTCATCGTGACGGGGTCGACGCGGACGATGCGTCCGTCAGCGCAGCAGAGGGTGATTTCCTCCCCGGAGAAGACCAGGTCGGTCGCCGGGACGTCGGCGGGCTTGCCTTCGATGGTCCACGAGCCGGTCTTGTCCGTGCGGAGCTCCGCCTTATATAGCGTGGAGCCGCAAATGGCCCAGATGTCGCCGCGGGCATCGACCTTCAGGACGTTGATCTTGTCCGTGATCCCGTGGCTTGCCAGCCAGGGGGACGGGTCCTGGACCACCCGCTCGTCCGAGAGGTCCATATAGGAATATCCCAAAGGTGTATGGATCCAGAGGCGCCCCTCCGCATCTTCGAAGATGTCGTTGATGGAATTGTCGGGAATGGCATCCGGCCCTTCAAAGAAATGCTTGAAACGGAAACCGTCGTAGCGGTTGAGGCCTACGTGCGTGCCGATCCACAGGAAGCCCCGGGAGTCTTTGAACACGACGTAGATGCTGTTGTCGGACAGTCCGTCGTTGATGGTCAGGTGCCGGAACTCTGCACCGTGCACGGACGGGCAGAGCATCAGGAGCAATATGGCAGTTAAGATGGGCAGCAGATGTTTCATGGCTCAAATATAAGACAATGAAACGTAGTTGACACAAGATTGCAACATTTTTTACCATCGTTGCTGATGGCGTTGAATAATTTTGCAATGTGCTGAAATAGAACAAAACACCGATAGTAACCATTTTATAACATGTTGAAAAACAAGATTCTACTGCTTGTCTTATTGCTTTTCTCGTTCTCGTTAGCCTGGGGGCAGAGGGCAAATGTCCGCGAAGAGGTCTATGCGAATCCGCAGCGGTCATACGGCAACGATTTCCCCTATCCCGCCGAGACCTTCAGGCCGACCCTTTCGCCCAAAGGATACAAGCCGTTCTACATCAGTCATTATGGCCGTCATGGATCCCGCTATTACTGGGAGGCTTCTTTGTATAAACGTATGGACTCGCTGCTGACCGCGGCACACAACAGGGGGATCCTCACGGAGGCGGGAGAATCATTTTTCGGGCAGTTCTCTTCCATCCTGCCGGAACTGACCGTCGGCGTCACGGAGCTGACCCCGCGCGGATATGATCAGCTCGTCCGCGTCGCAGAGACCATGTACGCTTCTTTCCCGGAGATATTCAAGAAAGGTGGACGCGTCGAGGCGTCCTCCTCCCTGGAGGGCCGGTGCATCGTCAGCATGGCGGCCTTCTGCCAGTCTCTGGCCAGGCAGAACCGCAAACTAGATATCTTCCAGCGGGCTTCCCGGGAGACGCTCGACGCCGTCGTCCCGGATTCGAAGGAGAACCCCCGGCGCTGGACCTGCGAGCCCGAGCCTTTCCCCGTGGCGGGCGAGCCTTCCGTCTCCGCCAGCCCTGCCGCAGGCAAAAAACCGTTCGTGGAGCTGTTCTTCAAGGACGGGTCGTTGAGCGAACGGGAGGCAATGACCATCCAGTCAACCTTGAATACCTTCTACACTTCTCTTCCCAGCATCGGGTATGAGGGTATGATGGGGAATCCTTATTCTCCGGATGAAATGTATATCCGGTGGGAACTGTCGAACGCCGGCTCCTACCGTCATTACTGGTCCAGGCGCTACCTCGCGGTTCCCATTGTCGAAGACATCCTGGACAGGGCCGAAGCCGTGATTTCGGGCAGAAGTACCGAAATCGCGGACCTGCGTTTCGGGCACGATTCCTATCTCGGCCCGCTCAACATCCTCCTGGGCCTGGACGGTTCCCTGACGGTTCCTGCCGATCCGGACGATTTCAAGTACGTATACCAGAATTATAACACCTGCATGGCCGGGAATATCCAGCTGATCTTCTACAAGAGCAGGAAACCGGGCGACGAAATCCTTGTCAAGGCGCTCCTGTGCGGCCGGGAGGTGACGCTTCCGCTGCCTGGAGACCAGGCTCCCTATTACAGGTGGAGCGACTTCCGGAAGTTCTACCGGGACCTGTGCGACAATGCCAGAAACAACAGATAATACACTCTAATTAATCAATTCAACAACTACTTATGAAACAATTGTCAAAAACAGTTTTGATGAGATGTTGCATGACGTTGGCTTTTGTCATCGGTGCAATTCTCAGTTCAACAGCCCAGGCTCAGACCCTGAGCGTGAGCGGCCGTATTGTCGATGAGGCGAACCAGCCGGTGATGGGTGCCGGCATCCAGGAAAAAGGAACGGACAACGGTACGGTTTCCGACCTGGACGGCCAGTTCACGATTGTGACGCGCGCTGATGCCATCCTGATGTTCTCGTCTCTCGGCTATGATACAAAGGAAGTGGCCGTGAACGGGAACAGCGTCATCAATGTCGTGCTGACCAGCAGCCAGGAATTCCTTGAGGATGTCGTCGTCGTCGGTTACGGTGTCCAGAAAAAGAAACTCATCACCGGTTCCACCATCCAGGTCAAGGGTGATGACATTGTGAAGCTCAACACCACCAGCGCCCTCGGAGCCCTGCAGTCTTCGACGCCCGGTGTGAGCATCATCGCCAACACCGGCCAGCCCGGTGACGGTTTCAACGTCAACATCCGTGGTATGGGTACCATCGGCTCCTATAAGCCCCTGTATGTCATCGACGGCGTGGCCGGCGGCGACATCAGCACCCTCAACCCCTCCGACATCGAGAGCATCGACATCCTGAAGGATGCAGCTTCGGCGGCCATCTATGGCGCCCGGGCAGCGAACGGTGTCATCCTTGTCACCACCAAGCAGGGCAAGGAAGGCAAGATCCAGCTCAGCTATGACGGCTATGTGGGCTGGCAGAACGCCCCCGTCATCCCGCAGGTGCTCACCGCCAGGGAGTATATCGATGTCATCAACACCGCCGAGAAGAACAACCGGCTCACTCCTACTGATTTCGCCACTGTTCTCAGCCCCGAACTTTACAAGAGCATCATGGACGGTTCCTTCACCGGAACCAACTGGATCCGCGAGTTCCACAACGACAATGCTCCTGTTTCCAATCACGCCGTCAATCTCACCGGCGGCTCCGACCGGTCCAAGTTCTCGATGGGTGTCAGCTTCACCGATCAGGAAGGTATCTTCGGCAAACCGGCCGCTTCCAACTACAAGCGTGCGACGGTGCGCCTGAACTCCGATCACGTGGTTCTGAGGAAAAACGACCTCGATATCATCAGCATCGGCGAAAACGTGACCTTCTCCTACAGCAAGAAGAGCGGTATCAACCTGAGCAACCAGTACTCCAACAATATGTTCGACGCGCTCACCGCGAATCCCCTCGCTCCCATGCGGAGGGACGACGGCGAGTACACGACCGCTGAAGACTACACGGCTTTCGGCATCTTCAAGTTCGACGGCGACGCCAAGAACCCGATGTATGTCATCTCCAGGACAAGCCAGGGCAACAACTGGAAAAGCAACTATGTCCTGAACATGTCTGCCAACCTGCGCATCCAGCCTATCAAGGACTTGATTCTCAGGAGCCAGTTCAATTACAAGGCCAGCGCCAGCAACAAGCGCTCCTATGACATGACCTACCAGGCCAACTCCACTTCCTTCCTCGATATCGACAAGGTGTCCCAGGAGGCCGGCCTCGGATGGAGCTGGTCCTGGGAGAATACGGCCTCCTACAAGTTCCGTTTCGGCCAGCACAACTTCGACGCCATGGCGGGTATGTCCATCGAACACTCCGGCTACGGTGAGAACGTGGGCGCCGGCAGGGAAGGCGGAAAATGGGTCGACGATCCCACCCACGCCTATGTAAGCAATATGACGGGCCTCCTCACGGAGAGCAAGATTACGGGTTCCCCCTGGAGCGACAGCGGCCTGGTTTCCTACTTCGGACGTATCAACTATGACTACGCCGAGAAATACATGTTGTCCCTCATCCTTCGCCGGGATGGTTCTTCCAATTTTGCTCCCGGTCACCGCTGGGGTACCTTCCCTTCCGTTTCTGCCGGTTGGGTCATGACCAACGAGCCCTGGATGGCAGGTCTCCGGAATACGCTCAGCTTCCTGAAACTCCGCGGAAGCTGGGGCCAGAACGGTAACTGCGCCATTGACAACTTCCAGTATCTGGCTACCGTCCAGGTGGGCCCGAATGACGGCCGCTACGGTTTTGCCCACGGCATTACCGACCAGCTGAGCAACGGTTCCTATGCCGACAAGCTTGCCAATCCCGACGTTACGTGGGAGACTTCCCAGCAGCTGGACTTCGGTCTGGACGCCCGCTTCTTCGCAAGCCGCCTGGGTCTGACCTTCGACTGGTATCAGAAGGACACCAAGAACTGGCTGGTGAAGGCCCCCATCATGGGCCACTATGGCGCCGATGCCCCTTACATCAATGGCGGCGACGTGCGCAACACCGGTGTCGAGCTTGCCCTTACCTGGAACGACCAGATCGGTAAGGACTTCTTCTACAGCATCAGCGTGAACGGTGCTTACAACAAGAACATCGTCACCCGTATCGCCAACGGTGAGGGCGTCATCCACGGCCGCGCCGTTGTAGAGCAGGCCTCCGAACTGTATCGGGCCGAGGTGGGCTATCCGATCGGCTATTTCCATACGTATGTCACGGACGGCGTATTCCAGACTCAGCAGGAAGTGGACGCCTGGCTGGCAGCCGGCAATCCGACCCTCAGCGACAACCCGCAGCCGGGCGACCTCCGGGTCCTTGACCTCGATGGCGACGGCGTCCTCAACCAGGACAACGACAAGAGGATGACCGGCGACCCCAACCCTCATTTCACGGCGGGTCTCAACATCTCCGTCAACTACAAGGGCTTTGACTTCGGTCTCAGCGGATATGGCATGTTCGGCCACCAGATTTTCCGTGCCTGGAGACAGTACGGCCACAGACCTTATCAGAACTATACCACGGAGGTGTATGACTACTGGCATGGAGAGGGCACGTCCAACAAGCTGCCCATCCTGTATTCCAGCAACAGCAAGGGTCTCAATACCGACATGTTCATCGAGAACGGCGACTTCTTCAAGTTCCAGACAGTCACGCTCGGATACGATTTCAACAGGATCTGGAAGAACTCCCCGTTCGGCCAGCTCCGTCTCTATGTCCAGGGTCAGAACCTGTTCACGATCACGGGATATAAGGGTATGGATCCCGAAGTGGGTACTTCCAGCGGATTCGACTCCTGGGCCAAGGGTATCGACCTCGGTTTCTATCCCCAGCCCCGCACCCTTCTCGTAGGTGTTAACATCAAATTCTAATAACCAGCACAAGATATGAAAACGATATTGAAAATAACGGCAGCCGCCACCGTATTGACGCTTCTGCTTTCTTCCTGTGAGAAACTGCTCGATACCACCAACTATATGACCAAGACCACGGCCGACTTCCCGTCGAATGCCGGAGAGGTGGAGCAGATGATCACCGGTATCTACAATAACCTGAACGCCATTCAGGAATCCAACAAAGTCACCTGGCACTATCCCTGGGCCCTGGCAACGGCCGACGAGTGCCTCGGCGGCGACGGTGCCAACGTCTCCATCATCCAGGCGGCCGATATGATGCTCAAGCAGGGCGACGGATACAACGGTGTGTATAAGAGCCGTTACGTGGGTATTGCAAGGGCAAACGGTGCTCTTGAAGTGCTCGAGGACTGCACTTTCATCTCCGAGGATCAGAAGAACTATTACAAGGGCCAGGCTCTTTTCCTTCGCGCCTACTATTACTACGAGCTGGCCAGCCAGTTCGGGAACGTGCCTTGCCCCCTGACCACCGTGGCGGACCCCACCCTTCCGCAGATTTCCGGAGAAGCGCTCTGGGGACAGATTATGCTGGACCTCAAGACGGCCATCGACATCATGCCGTCCAAGAGGTCCGCTGGGGACGGCCACGTGGACAAATACTGCGCGGAAGCCCTTCTCGGCCGTGTTTACCTGTTCTATTCCGGTCTCTACAATGACGAAGTCGTCACCCTTCCTGACGGAACGGACCTTTCCAAGGCCGATGTGGGCAAGTATATCAAGGACTGTGTGGATAACTCGGGTTATTCCCTGGTTCCTGATTTCCACAACCTTTGGGCGTACAGCAACCGCATCACGATGTCCGACGAGCTCTGCCCGGCCAAGTGGAAGGACAAAGGTTACGCGTATGTCTGTGATGACGGAAAAGTCAATCCGGAAACGATGTTCGTCATCAAGTTCAACGCCCTGAGCAAAGGCGATCCCTACCGTAAGTATTCCAACCAGACGGCTCTTTTCATCGGCGGTGTCCGCGGCAACAAGCAGAAGTGCCAGAACGGCGACACCTTCCCGCTGAGCTACGGCTACGGAAACTGCCCGGTCAGCCCCGCCTTCGTCAAGGAATGGGAGACCATCGAACCGAATGACCCGCGCCGCGAAGCTTCCATCATGTACCCTTCCGATTTCGTGAAAGGCTATAAGTACGGCGTAAAAGGTGACAACGTCCAGGAAACCGGTTATTACCAGACGAAGGTCATGCCGGTCATGGGCAGAGACAACAACGGAACCATCCGGTGGTCCTATCTCCTGGTCATGTACAACAACCTTTCCTGGTCCAAGGATGACTACCAGTACAACTTCTGCGACGACATGGTGCTCATCCGCTTCGCCGAGGTGCTGCTGATGGATGCCGAGATCAACGGAAACAAGGCTTCCTTCGACAAGGTGCGCGCCCGCGCCGGCCTGCCCGCCATCGCGCTGACGGAAGAGAACCTCCGCAACGAACGCCGCTGGGAGCTCGCTTTCGAAGGGGTGAGACTCGGAGACCTGCGCAGATATGGCGTAGCGTATGCCAAGGCTGCCCTGGACAAGCAGGAAGGCGTCGAGTGCTACTTCAAGGGCAGAAAGAGCACGAACCACGCCAGCGATTTCAACGGCGGTTACGGCGCCCGTTTCGAAATCACGAAGGGCTTCGCTCCCATTCCGACCGAACAGATCAACCTTTCCGCCGGCGCCGGCGAAGAGTACAAGTTCAAGCAGAATGCGGGATACGAAGGCTCGGAAGAGTACACCGGCTGGATTGAATAGACGATGAAATCGATCCTGACAACTGCAGCATTGCTCTGCACGGTGGCTGCCTTCGCGCAGGCTCCCCGGCTCAACCGCGACAATATCGATGAGGTATTGAAGGCCTTGACGCTCGAGGAGAAAATCACCCTGGTCGTTGGAGCAAACCGCTATGTGGGAGATGAAAACGGTCCTGGACCTGCGCCTGGCATGCCCGTGCGCAGGTCCGTGGACATGCGCGGCCTCGTCGAAAAACCTTGGAGCGACGGGGTGACAGCCTTCTCCAGCGGCCGCGTCAAAGGCGCCGCCGGCGACGTCGTACCCGTGGAAAGGCTGGGCATCACCACGATGGTCCTTGCCGACGGCCCCGCCGGCCTCCGCATCGACGCGACCCGACCGGGAGACGACAACACCTACTACTGCACCGCCTTCCCCATTGGATCGCTGCTGTCGGCCTCGTGGGATCCCGATCTCACTGAGCGTGTGACGACCGCCATGGGCAACGAGGTCCTGGAATATGGCGCCGACGTGCTCCTTGCTCCGGCCATGAACATACACCGTAACCCGCTGTGCGGACGCAATTTCGAGTATTACAGCGAGGATCCCTTGCTGGCGGGAAAGATCGCGGCCGCTTATGTCCGGGGTATCCAGCGCAACGGTGTCGGCACTTCCGTGAAGCACTTCGCCGCCAACAGCCAGGAGACCCTGCGCAACGGACAGAATGCCTCCATCAGCGAGCGCGCCCTGCGGGAAATCTACCTCAAAGGCTTTGAGATCGTCGTGAAGGAAGCCCAGCCCTGGACCATCATGTCTTCTTACAACAAGATTAACGGCGTGCTGGCCTCCGAGAACCGCTGGCTCCTGACGGACGTCCTCCGTGGAGAATGGGGCTTCAAGGGCTTCGTGATGACCGACTGGTGGGCCGAAGAGAACGGCGCCCGCCAGCTTGCGGCCGGCAATGACATGCTGATGCCGGGTACGCCTCACCAGTATGACGACATCCTGGCCGCCGTCGAGAGCGGCCGCCTGGACATCCGTTTCCTGAACGACTGCGTCCGGCGCATCCTCCAGGTGATGGTGGCTTCGCCCACTTTCAACCGTTACCAATACAGCAACAAGCCCGACCTGGCCGCGCACGCCCAAATCACGCGCGAAGCCGCCGCCCAGGGGATGGTCCTGCTGAAGAACGAGAATGCTCTGCCGCTGGGCAAGAAATGCAAAGTGGCTCTCTTCGGTGTGCCTTCCTATGACACGATGGTCGGAGGCTCCGGTTCCGGTTATGTGAACCGCGCCTACAAAGTGACGGTCGATGATGGGCTGGAGAATGCCGGAGTCAAGCTGGACAAGCAACTCGCGGAATCCTATCGCGCGTATGTGAAACGGGAGAAGGCCAAGCAGCCGGCAGAGTACTTCTGGATCATCCCCACCGTCCAGGAAACCGCCATCAGCCGGGAAGAGGCAGAAGCGGCCGCCAAGCGCAACGACGTCTGCATCTACAGCATCGGCCGCATGGCGGGCGAAGGCGGAGACCGCACCCTGGCCCCGGGAGACTGGTATCTCTCGGGAACCGAACAGGCGAACATCGACCTGCTCTGCGAGACGTTCCACCGGGCAGGCAAGAAAGTGGTCATCCTGCTGAACATGGGCAATATCGTGGACATGGGCTGGTGCGGCAAGCCGGATGCGATCCTCCATACCTGGATGGACGGTCAGGAGGCGGGCAACAGCGTGGCCGACGTCCTCGGAGGCCAGGTCTCCCCTTCGGGCAAGCTGCCGATGACCATCGCAAAACGCTATGAGGATTATCCCTCCGCCAAAGACTTCCCGATGTCCAACGGCAACCCCGGCGATGTCAACTATGATGAGGATATCTTCGTCGGCTACCGTCACTTCGACCGCCAGCCCGAGACGATTCTATATCCCTTCGGCTTTGGCCTGAGTTACACGAGTTTCGCGTATTCCGACCTGAAGGCCGAACGAAACGGCGACGAACTGACCATCCGCGTGACGGTGACGAACACCGGCAAATGCAGCGGACGCGAAGTGGTGCAGATTTATGTGGGTGCACCGGCAGGAAATGCCGTCAAGCCCGTGAAGGAACTTCGTGCTTTCGGGAAGACGTCCGAACTGAAGCCCAAGGCCAGCGAAGTGCTCACGATGACCGTCAAACTGGCGGACCTGCGCTGGTTCGACGGCTACGAGCGGGTATGGAAACTGGACAAGGGCGAATACGTCATATCCGCCGCCGCCAGTTCCCGGGACATCCGAGAGCAAGTGACTTTGAAGCTGTAATCTTCCCCCGCCCGAGGCACAAAAAGAGCAGCGAATCTCGCTGCTCTTTTTCTATACTGAATCTAAAGAACGAAACTGCGGGGATAGAAATCGCTGTAGAAGCGGCCGTCGATGGCGGTGAATTTGAGGACGCAGTAGTTGGGGTCGGTTACGCCGCCGGGATAGTACTGCGTATCGCCTTTGCGCCAGATCATCTCCTTGCTCTCGGCATCGGTGAGCACCTCCATCGTGCCACGAAGCATCATGCCCTTAAATCCCTTGAGATTGCAGAAATAGATGCTGGCCTTGGGGTTGGCCTTGTAGTGGGCCACCCGCAGAGAGAAGGTGTTGGTGGTGAAATAGAACACCTTGATGCCTTCCCGCTTGCGCGGAGCCAGCATGGCCTTGGTCCAAGGGAAACCTTCTTCATCGACCGAAGAAATATATGCGATGGGCAGCTTATCGGCCATCTGGGCAATCAGGTCCTTTATACCAGCCAGGGCCGGATTTTCAGGCACGTCGTCGCTGATATTCAACGTCTTGCGCCAACGTTTCAGGTGCGGGAAATACATCTTCATCTGGCCGATGTATTCTTCCTTCGTAATGGGCTGGGGAAGGCCCTTGTTCACCTCATCGACAAACTGAGCGCAGTGCTCTATCATTTCGTCCATGGTGCATTCCTGCAGGAATTTGCCATCCTTGTAGCAGTACATGCAGTAGTCTTCGTTCTTGCTGCCGTCGGCATTGGTGCCCAGCACCTGGTCGTTCAGCGGCATGCCGCAGCTTTGGCAGAATTTCATTTCCATATCGCCATTAATTATCGGGGTTAGTTTGAATCTTGCAACACAAAGTTAAGTTTTTTTGCGTTTTTCCAGAACCCTTGCAACAATCAGGCAGACCCAAAATACGGACAAACCTCCGAACACCCAGATTCCGGTCTGCCATGTTTTACCCATAGGGGTGTGCAAAATACAATAGACAAGCCCTATCAGGCAGATGGCGAGCGAGACAGTATTAAGAATAATGCGGATTTTGATTTCCTTTGGTTGCATGTCGATTTATAAAAGTGAGTGAAGCCGGAAGGAGAAATACCCTTTGCCGTCCAGGTAGGCCAGGGCATCGCCGAGCAGCGCCTGCTTCCGGTCCTCGTCCAGGTCGGAATGGAAGATGATGTCGATCATCGTCTCCAGGCCGTGGTCTGACAGCTTCTCCTTTTCCACCAGGTACCAGACCGGGTTTTCCTGCTGCAGGACGGCGTCCAAATCGAAGGGCAAGTCGGACTTGCCGATCTCGTCTTTGACATCATCCAATGTATAATCCGGAGCGGTGCCGTCCAGCAGCCCCAGCTTCCGGGCGATCATCCGCAGCATCTCGCCCAGGCGGTCAATCTCTCTGATCAGATAATCTTCCATCTATTCTTCATTGATTTTGAGTCGTTCGATGATACCGTCACAGGACTTGAGGATCCGCTTGGCCCAGAAATATTCAGCAACATAGGTCGCGACACAGATGAGAATCAGAATGAGCTCTCTGTTGAGGACCATCTGGCGGCTCATTTTCATGGAAGCCAGGTAGAACGCGGCGTAGATGATAAACACGGCGAAATAGGTGCAAAGAATTACCTCTATCAGGATGTACTTCCGCTTGAACTTACGAAGGGTTTCCGCAGTAGACAAGATGTCGCCGTTGTAGATGTCGCCTTTCCGAACCCCATGATATAGCCAGATGACTCCGATGATGTACAGGACCGTTACGGCAATGAGGGCAATGGCAATGAAATCTAAACCAAAGATAAAGGTATAAGCAGCTGTAATGGCGATCAGGAATAGCGAAAGGATGGGCAGCAGTTTCATTTCCATGAACAGCCAGTTCACATCGCTTTTCATCGCCTTCTGCAACAGATAGTCCGTGACGATCTGCTGTTTGTCATAGTGTTCCTTCAGTGCAGCGTAGTCCTGCCGCATCTGCTCCAGTTCGTGATCAATATTACGTTCTTCCTGATTCATGGCACGAGTGATTAAAGATTGGACTTTTTGAGTTCTTCCTTGATTCGATGCAACTGGAAGGAAACATTCTTCACCGAGATGCCGACGATGGCCCCGATCTCCTCGTAGCTCAGGCCTTCGAGCCAAAGGAGGATGATGGCGCGGTCCACCAGCCCCAGGCGGTTGATGCGGGCGTACAGCCGTTTGGTCTGCAGTGCCCGGTCATCCGTATCCTCAAAGGGATCGATGTCCACGCTCAAGGGAACACGCTCGCCGCCCCGGCGCCGCTTTTTGTCGGCATTGAGGCAGCAGTTCAGCGCCACGCGATAAATCCACGTCCGGACGTCGGACTCTTCGCGAAAAGAATCGTAACCCTTCCAGAGCCTGATCAGTATCTCCTGGAAGAGGTCGTCGATTTCGTCCGAATCCTTCGAGAACATGTAGCACACCGCATAGATGGTGCTCTTGTGTTCCCGGACCAGACGGGTGAATGTTTGTTCCTTGTAATCCATCTGCTATTTCGAATCAACACCCGTTAGACAACAAAGATGGCGAAAAACTATAAAAAATCCGCAGAAAATTGGATTTGCGGAAGAATGATTATCTTTGGGAAAACAAATAACCGATGAGTAGTGTGTTCAAAATCAATTTCCTGGTAGCGGCGACGGTGCTGCTGACCGTTGTCTCCTGTAAGAATTCCAGCATCGAATGTGTCGTCAAGGGCACCGTCCAGGGCGTCAAGGACGGGGCGGAGCTCGTTCTGCAGGACGAATGGAACAACTGGAAGGCCATTTCCACTGCGACGGTCGAGAATGGGACATTCGAGTTTCATCCCCGGATCTCTGCTCCGACCCACGTGTACCTGTATGCCACGAATCCCGAGGACGTCTATGCCAATCCGTATGACGGAGGCCAGCTGAAAGATTTCTTCCTGGAGCCCGGCACCGTCATCGTCGATGTCCATGCCGAAGATGAGCATGACATGTGCACGGGCGCGACAGGCACGACCCTGAATGATGCATACCACCAGATACTGACGGTAGATCCTGATGCCCGGGAGGCTCTCTGGGAAGCGGCCATCCGGGATGAACGGACGAATCTCCTGGCCTTGCTCCATGCGGGAGCTTTCCACGACGATCTCGACCGCGCGGAGGAGGTCCTTGGCCATTTGTCCCCGGACCGGGCCAAGACCTATAAGAAATATATCGCAACGCTGAAACAGAACCTGGTCCGCAGAGCGGAAGCGGCAAAACGCAAAGCTGAAGCCCTGGCGGCGGAGGTCAGCCTCGTCGGCCAGCATTACACCGACATGGAATTCCCGAACGTGAACGACACCCCGGTCCGCCTGCGTGCCGTCGTTGACGATCCGGAAACCCGCTATGTCATCCTGGATTTCTGGGCGACCTGGTGCATGCCTTGCGTAAAATCCATCCCCACGCTGAAGGAGGTCTATGCAAAGTTTCACGACAAGGGCCTGGAGATCTATAGCATCTCCCAGGATTCCAAAGCCGAGGAATGGAAATCCTTTGTGGAGAAGAATGAAATGACCTGGATCAACGTGTTGGCCAGCGTCAGCAGTAAGGTTTACAAGGATTATGCTATCGAGTTTATCCCGAGTGTCTTCCTGATCGACTGCCAGACCGGAGAAATCCTGGTTCACGAAGGCCACCCGGACTTGGAGGCGATCCTCTCCGAGCTGCTGCCGTAAGCAGAAGCGCCCCTGCGAAAAATGAAAAGGCCCCCCGGATACCGGAGGGCCTTTTTGTCCGTGCNNCAGCGGGTGTCGGTATGACGTGTTCACCATTCCGCTATCCCGAGAGAAACGGTTCGTTTAGAAGAGGTAACCGATCGAGATCGACAGCGTATTGTTCTTTTCCGTGACGTTGGCTTCCCGGCTGCTGTTCAGGAGACCGAATTTATAGCCGACCTTCACCCGGATCGTCTCACGGATGTCACACCAGAGACCGCCACCGAGGAACAATTCGAACCGCTTGTTATCCGTGTCGTAATAGTTGTAGGGCGGATTCGTGGAAATGTCCTTGCAGAAGAGACCGTAATAGAGGGTAGGACCAGCGAAGAGCGAGACGCGGACATCTCTGCTGTCGGAGCAACAGAGATTGAAGTCGATCGGGGCCATAAGACCAAACTCTCTGTACTTGACACCGTATTTGTTGGTGAAGCTGCCGCTGAGGCCCAGACCCGGAGCGACGGAAAGGGGACCCACCAGCGGAATGTTGTAATCGACTACGGCCGAGACACCGTTGTAATACTGTGTTGCCCGGAGCCCGCCGATCTCTGTATTCAACGAGCTCATCTGATAGCCGACATTCACGCTGAACTGCGCGTGTGCCATCACTGAAACCATCAGGGCAATGGCCAATACAAATACCTTTTTCATGATCGTGTTATTAATGGGTTAGTAGTAAATATGGTTTAAAGATCGCTTTTTTGCTGAAAACACCAAAACAGAAAAGGTCCCAGGTTGCAAGTTTTGCAAATCCTGAGACCTTTTTGCAAATTCTGAAAGTGATGAAATCACGGGCGACGTGCTCGACCAATAAGGCATGTCCTGCTGCAAATCTGTGCCGCCGTACCGCTCGAATCCAGTGCTCAGGCTGGCGAAACTACCGGCAGCGTCAATCATTTTATTCCAGTCTTCCTTTTCTCGTTATTTCAGAAACTTACTCTGCAACGCGGCCTGCTCCTGGGCAGAGAAGCCCAGTGCCTTTTCCAGATAGGCGGAAAGGCTGCCGTACTGCGAATCGATGAGATCCAGGGTGCGCTCGAAGTTCTCCACGCTCACGCCCACCATGGCGCGGATGAAGGCGAGTTCTTTCTCGCCGCCACCCAGCTGGGTGATGCGCTTCGACAGCGCCTCCACCGCGGGTGCATAAGACACGTTGGACAGGGCGAAATCCTCCACGATGGTCTTCCGGTCGGCGCCCAGGGCGGCCAGCACGAAGGCCGTGGCCCAGCCTGCGCGATCTTTCCCCTGGGAACAGTGCCAAAGGACGCCGCCCTCGGCGCGCAGCACGCCCCGCAGGAATTCTCCGTAGAGGCGCTGGGAGCGCGTATCCATCACGATGGCGGGATAGAGTTGGTCCGCCAGTTCCTGGGCCTGGGGCACAAAGGCGTACTTGGCGAGGGCCTCCAGGATATTCGACGAATGGATCAGCGTGGTGTCGGTCCTTCCGGAGGTGAAAACGTCGATGAACGCCTGCGGGAGGGTGGAAAGGCGGGTGTTGGCGACACCCTCCATGGGGCGGTCGGGATTGGTCTCCGCCTCGGCGTCGAAACGGAAGTCATAGACATCGCTCAGGTGGAAGTGTCCTGTCAACATGGCGACATCCCAGTTGCTGGCAAGGGACAGATTCCCGGAACGTACCAACTTCCCCCTGCGGATGCTGCGCCCGTCCTGCATCACGAGACCGCCCAGTTCACGGCCGTTCTCAATCCTTTCAAAGGGAAGGATTCTATTTTTGGGGGGTTGATGGCAGGAAGAAAGCATGGCAATAAGCAATAGGAGTTTATATGGATATTTCATATCAGATTCCGAACATCTGTTCTATATGCAGGAGACTTTCCTCCGGAAGGGCGGTATGGAAGGCCATGTCGTACACATAGGGCACTTTGGCCGCGTAGAAAGGCATCAGTCGCTTGATATAGGGGCCAAGCACCTGGGGATCGGTGGTGCCCATGTAGGCCGGATAGAAGATATCCCAGTGCGCCTTCATGGTTTCGGGGGTGACGTGGAAGAGATTCTCGGCCCGCTGGGCATTCATTCGGTGGCACATGATCCAGATCATGGCCAGGTCCCATTCCGGGCAGCCGTAGCTGAATTCACCTACGTCGATCCAGAGGGTGCGGTCCCCGTCGGTTATGATGTTGCCGATCTGGGGGTCTCCGTGCAGCAGGGTTTCGGGCTCCGGGACCGTCTCCAGGAAGGCCAGGGCGCGCTGTTTGAACGTCTCCGGCACCAGGTCTTTTTCATGGTAGAATTGCAGGAGGACCTGCTTGTAGGAACGAAGGCGGCTTGTGTCCGCCGGCGTGGCGTGGAGTTTTCTGGCCCAGTTGGCGAAGGTAAGGGAAATCTCCTGCAGCCTTTCGGGCTCTTCCGAAATGATGCGGGTAAAGGAGCGCTTGTTCGGAATCAGTTCATATTCAGCGCCAAACCGTTCCCCGTCGGTGACCAGCCTGTAGGGCTCCGGCGTGGGGATGCCCATCTCGAAGACGGTACGGGCGGTCAGGAATTCCGCCCGGGCCCGGTCGGCCTCAAAGCCGGGGTTGTAGAGCTTGGCCAGCGTCTTGCCGTCTTTGCGGGTGTAGGCCTGGGCGGTGCCGCCTTCTCCGGTCTGGATATAATCGTTCAGATCGATGGTTTCGAAGGTGCTCATGGTTATTAATAATATAGTTTTACTAGTTTTCTGACTTGAATGCTGAAGAAGAGTTTCTCGACGAATGTCGGTTGCTGGAAGACCGTCCGGAGAATCACGTCAACGGCGGCGAATCTGCCGGCCAGGGCGTCGAATCCGGCGTGGTCTTCCTGCCCGGTGTACTCCTTGGCAAAGGCGTCCCAGAACCGCTGGAACTGGCCCAGGCTCATATGGAAGATATCCTGCACCCGTTTCATCGGGGCATACAGATGGCATATCAGGAACAGATGGCCGATGTCGAACATCGGGTCTCCGTAGGCAAAGCGGTCCAGGTCGATCCAGTAGTAGTTCTCTCCGGCCAGAATCAGATTGCCCGTCTGGAAATCTCCGTGGGAACAGCCCGTACTTTCAGGGACGGTTTCAATATGGGCTCGAATCAACTTCCTATTCTTCTTGCTCACATAAGTGGCCTTCTCGATGGCCAGAAGCGCCTGCTGCTTCCTGCCCGGGAAGAATTCCGTATTGCAGGGCGTGGCAGCGAGCTCCTTTCCTTTTTGGCACAGCAACCGGGCCATTTCTTCCGTGCGCTCCGGGTTCTCCTGGCAGATGCGCGAAAGGGATTTCTTGCCTTTGATCAGCTGGGAGATGGTGCCATATGCGTCTCCGACGCGTACCATGCGATACACCTCAGGGACGGAAATACCCAGACTCGCAACGGCCTTGGAGATGTCATATTCGTGCCGGACCGCCTCCAGACTGCTCAGGCGGGCGTTGTTCACCTTGAGGATCTCGCCCGGCGCCGCAGGGTTGACGTAAGTCTTCCCGTTGCCGCCCTCGCCTACCTGTTGCCAGTCGGCAAGATTGATTAGTGGATACTGGTTTTGAGTCATTCCGATAGTTTTTCTTTTATGTAATATGCCCTGACCTCACTCTCGGTTATCAGGACGGATTCTTGATGGAAAAAGGCGCAGAGATCTCTTGCGATGCCATCCACAACACCTTTCTCGGGGTCAAGCAAACAAAGGACAAGGGTCTTTTCCTGTGTATAATCACCATTTTCGTGGAAATACCCACCGTCTGAAACGATAAACGAGAAAGGGACATGGTAACTCTGGCATACGTTCTTCATTATATCAACGTACACCTTCGTCGGATGTTCCTGCTGCTTGGTAACAGCATCGTTCAAGCCCACGCTGATGGTTATCTCTGTCATAATATTCTATAAAGAGAAAACCTTCTTTCCTTCGAAATAGGTGGCAGCGGGCTTGGCTTCGTGAATTTCGGTCTCCGGGCAGGAGAGCACGTCCTTGTTCACCAAAAGGAAATCGGCATACTTGCCTTTGCTGATGCTGCCTCTTTCCTTCTCTATGAGCATCTGTTTGGCAATATTTATTGTAAGGGAAACAATGGCCTGCTCCCGGGTGAGGCGCTCCTCCGGCCACCAGGGCTCACCTTTCACAGTGGGGTGTACGCATGTAACCGCAATCTCCATAATGCCGAACGGATCGTCAGGGCAACCGCTCAAGGCAGGGAAGTCGGAGTGGGAGGTTACGGGGATGCCGTTGTCGAAATAGGATTTCATGGGATACGACTTGTCCTCCATGCCGGCGGGAACCATAGTTTTCAGTATCTCAGACACACCCGTCGGCATATTGTGCCAGAGCATGCCGGAAGTAACATACATATTATGGTCGGCCATACGCTTGTAATCCTCCGGGTTCACATTACGCACGTGTACCAGTGTATTGCGCAACTCATCCTTTCCGCCATTCGCGTAGGCACTCACCACGGTATTGACGGCCTTGTTGCCCATTGTGTGGATATGCATGGTGATGCCTTTTGCATTGGTCTTGCGGGTGATATCCGTCAGTTCCTCTTCCGTCCAGTTGGCAAGGCCCTGGTGTCCGTCGGGATACAGCGGCTCCACATAGCCGGTACCGCCTTCCACCGTGCCGTCCATGAAGAGTTTGAGCCAGTTGGTCTTGACATGCCTGGTAGCGTATTTCTGGACATCAACGGCATTTTTCAATTCTTTTTCCACATTCATCCAACTTTCCACTTCGTAGGTAAGGCCCAGGATGATATTCATATCTCCGGCCTTGTCCAACTGCTGGGCGGCCTTGAAGAAATTGGTGTTATAGAAATAGTTGCCCCAGCCGTCGATATACATAGTGTAACCCTCTGACAGTATCTTCTCCTGGATACCCTTGACAACTACTTTGGCCACGTCAACGGGATAGAGCTGCGCGTTGTCCAGGAAGGAACGGGTATACGTGCCGGCCTGTTCTTTCAGGAAACCGGTAGGGGTTCCGTCGGCGCCCATCACAATCTCTCCGCCGCGGATATCCTTATCCTTTTTGAGCACCGTGCCGTCGGCTGCCATGATGCCGGCTTTGACCAACATAAGGGTATTTGCCACACCCTTGTGTCCCTCATCATCCGCAAAGTACATGGGAATATCACTGCAGATGGCATCCAGTTGTTGACGCGTAGGAATATGATCCGTGAAGGTGAAGTAGCTCCAGCCGAAGCCGAAGATGGACTTCGCCCCTGCTTCCCGGGCCTTATTGACGGCGGCGGGAACGAGCTCGTTCAGGAACTTTTCGGGCGTAGCCCCAATGGCCACCGTTCCTACTATCGGCAGGGCAACGCCGATAGAATAATGGGCGTGACCGTTGCCGCAGGAAGGCATTACAAGGCCTTTTCCAGAATAATCTATGACCTCGGTCTTGCCTTCTTCGATAAATGCTTCGGCACCTTTGCGGTCGCCCACATAGACATACTTGCCGTCTTTCACGGCAAATGCTTCTACTATCTTATTATCTTCGGAAGTGAAGATTTTTCCATAGACCACAAGATCTGCGCTAATTCTGTTACCCATAGCTTTAGTTCATTTTCTTGCCGCCCAGGTCGGTGACAGGGCCTTCAAAGTCCTTCAGGCCGGCCTCGTTGCCGACATAGACGAATCTGCCGTCCTTCACCGCCAGCGCGGTTGCCTGCGGGTTCTTCTGGTTCGACGTAAAGATCTTTGCGTTTTTAATGATGTGGTCAGCTTTCATGATGGGGTATAATTAGTTAGTTGTTATGCTTGGGTTTCTTTGATATAACAGGCCACCAGGCCGTAGGTGATGGTCGGACGGATCCAGATTTCCACCATCATGTAGGCCGTATATTCATCGGCGGTCTCCATGACGATATCGATGTTATACAGGATCGCGATGATCATGTCCACGAGGAAAATCATCCACAGGTTGCCCTTGGTATAACTCTTCCAATCCTTGCGGCCATAGAAATAGGTGAGCAGCATGAGCAGTACGACAGAAAGGACCAGGCAGGCCTTCTGGATGGGGTAGATGGCCAGATGGGGCGAGAAAATGACGTCCCGCAGCAGGACGGCGACGCCCACGCATACGGTACACCAGTAGTTGAACTGCTTGGTGGTGATGCGGCTGCTCAGGAAATACAGCCAAATCAACACCACGCAGACAAGGTACAGCAGGTTAAGGACCAGCTCCGGCCACGCATTCTGCAGGCCGAAGTGCCACACGCCGTATAGCATGATCCCCACGGAAACGACCGCGGCGACGGCGGTGACCACGATGTTGAAGATGTCCGATTTGTTCTTGAATCTTACACTCATGGTTATAAGTTTTGTTGGTTATCGTCAATCATATGCACGTCGCGCTGCGAAAACGACCAGCGCCGCAAGGATGTGGTTGGTTACATAGTTAGCCAATAATCCTTGAAAGTACAATACAGACAGGGCTCCGGTATGCAGATTTTGCAAATTCCGAAAGCTTTTTGCAAATTTTGAAAGTGGTGCGGGCGGAAAAGGCTACGCTTGGGCGCCGTGCATCCAGGCCGTCATGGTCGTTCCCATGTTCTGTTTGAACGTGGCGCTGAAGGTGCTGTAGCTGTGGAAGCCGCTCTCGAAAGCCAGCTGCTGGGCGGTGAAGTTGCGCTGCTCGGCCACGGCCTCGTGATACAGCCGGACGAAGTGTTGGATGCGCAGTCCGTTGATGTAGGCGTTGTACGTGATGCCCTGCTGTGCGAAGTGCTGGCTCAGGTAGTAGCGGTTCGTACCGATGACCTGGGCGAGATAGGCCAGGGTCAGGTCGTGCTGCAGGTAGAGCTGCGCTTCCTCGCAATGCTTTTTCAGGAGGGGACCGATGTTGGCACGGATGTCCGGTGCGGCGGACACCTTTTGCGCGTCGTCAGCCGGCTCTTCCGCAGACGAAGCGGGCTCGCTCAGCTGCTGCAGTGTTTCCACGCGCCACAGGAGCAGGACCGCGATGAGGATACAGTCTATCTGAAGAAGATAGACAAGGATGCGGCTCTCGGAGGTGGTGCTGCTGTACATGACGAAAAACAGCAGGAATACGACCAGTATCAGGAAACTCTGCCCGACCTCCTTGTGCTCCAGGTCGGCGTAGTTGTCCCGCAGCCAGCGCCCGTAGCGCCGGACGGCCAAGAACAAAAACAGCGTCAGCAGCGCGTATAAGGCATAAACATAAATGCTCGCCGGAACGAAAAGCGCACTGTCTCCCCGGATGACGCACAGGGTAGAAAGAATAAAGGCGGGAATCAGCAGGATGAAAACGGGCCAGACGGTCCGATGCTGATCCTGCAACATGGACAGCAGAACGCCTGTCATCGAAGGGATCAGCATCAGCAGATCCAGGAGGCAGACGATGGTATAGACGGTGATCGAGGGATGGTAGGCGTAGAACATCCACATCACGTGGCTCCACGCGCAGGCCAGCAGGAACCCCGCCGCCCACCGGCGCAGGCGGACCGGAGACGTCACCTCCGGCGCGATGGCGTTGCCGCGACGTAGCAGCAGATAGAGAGCTGCCGCTACGTCCAGCATGATGACGCTGCCGAAGAGGGAGACGAATAATATGTCTTGCAGTATCTTGGCCCCTTCCATTTTCTTCCGGTTTGGTCAAAACCGATTTCAAAAATAGTATAATTCTGACAGAGACAGAAGTGCCTGACCGAAAAACTGCGGATCAGGGACGGATGACGAGCACGAAACCGCCGCGCGGCTGGCAGGCGATTTCCGTCGGGAGCTTCCTGACGGAGCTGATTTTCCATTTCCCGGAAGGGTCGTCGGCGAACAGCTGCGCCTTCACCTTCCCCGTGCCGATGAAACCGAGCCCGGTGGCGAGGGTCTGCGGGTCGTCCAGGCCGTTGATGCCGGCCACGTACCAGGTGTCGCCGCTGCGGCGCGCCAGGACGGCGCTCTGCCCGGGATAGCCGCTGACGAAGCGGGTCTCGTCCCAGGTCACGGGCAGCTGGCCCAGGAAATCCTGCACCGCCTGCGGCTGCGCGAGGAAGCTCTCCGGCCGGTCGGCCAGGTGCTGCAGGCCGCTCTCATAGAGCACGGTGAGCGCCAGCTCGTGGGCGTTCGAGGTGATGTGCGGGTGCTGCGAGTCGCTGAAGGCGCAGGGCGTGTAGTCCATCGGGCCGATGACGTTGCGCGTGTAGGGGAGCGTGGCATTGTGGCTGGCCGCCTTCTCGGTAAAATGCCTCACGTTGTTGTACCATTCGGCACCGTAGACGCCCTCCGTCGAGAGAAGGTTGGGGTAGGTGCGCTGCCAGCCGCGCGGGATGGGCGCGCCGTGGAAGTTCACCAGCAGGTGGTGCCGGGCGGCGGATTCGAGCAGGTCCTGGCAGTAGTCCATGTTGGCCTGCGTGTCGCCGCTGAAGAAGTCAATCTTCACGCCGGCCACGCCAAGCTGCTCGCACCAGGCGAATTCCTTCTCGCGGTCTTCGGGCTTGTTGAGGCGGAACTTCGGTCCCGGGGCGCCGTCCACCCAGCCGATGGAGGAATTATACCAGATCAGGGGCTTCACGCCCCGGGAAATGGCGTACGCCACCGCGTCCTCGATGGTCTTGCCTTCGTTGGATGGCAGCTTGTCCATCTCGTCCCACTCGGCGTCGATGAGCACGTAAGGAAGGTGCAGCGTCGCCGCCATATCCACGTATTTCTGGATGATGCTGTAGTCGTTGGAGCCGTGATTGTAGGCCCAGTAGATCCAGGACACCACGCCCGGGTGGATCCAGGCGGTATCCGCATAGGCGGTGGGCTCGCTGACGTCCGTCACGAGCGTCGACTCCACGATATCGCCCAGGCGGCCGATGATGATCACGCGCCAGGGCGTGTGCCAGTCGCCGGACAGCAGCAGGTCGTTCTGGTCCTGCACCACGCTGAACAGCTCGCCTTCGTTGAACAGGCTGGACGCGCTCTGGCGGCGCTCGATGTTGGCCTCGGTGATGAGCGCGAACACGCCCTCGGCGGGCTCCACCAGCAGGGGATAGCCCCAGTGCGTGTTGACGGTGTTGGAGGTGAACATGCCGCCGAAGCCGACCAGCGTCTTCACTTCGGCGGTGGTCGTCATCGGGAAGAACCCTTCGTAGCCGTCGCTCCACTGCTGCATCCAGCGTTTCGTGCCCTCGGGAATGATATAAGACGTCCGCTCGGCGGGCACCTTGCTGTTGTGCAGGTTCGTGTATTCGTAGCGGAAGGCGACCCCGTCGTTGTAGAGCCGCATCACGATCCGAGCGTATTTGCCGACAGGCGCCTGATATTCATTGGCTTCGTTGGTGCAGTGCAGGCGCTTGCCTTCCAGCATCCGGTAGTCGGCCGCCACCGTCCGGACGAAGGTGAGTTCGTCGAAGGGGATGTCGGCCAGCTCCAGGACCGGTTGCTCCTCGAAGCAGAGGACGAGTTTGTCGTTGGCAGTCGTCGCCGTCAGTTTGCCGTTCGGCGAAGTGGCCGGCGCCGCGATGAGCTGCAGGACCGCGCCCAGGAGCAGGAGGGTCGAGAATAATCTTTTCATAAATCCGGTGTTGCAAAATTCTATGCAAAATAACATTTTATTGACTTTCATCCAAGATTTTGCGTTACCTTTGTAGGAAGTAGTGTTTTTACCCAGTATGAAAAAGCTATTCTTCTTCCTGATTGCTGCAACCCTTCTGGGCTGCGCCCCGCAGAAACAACAAGCCGACACACCGGTCGACGCCGACCGCTACCAGTGGGAGAGCATCCGCGAGTACCTCTTCCAGGAGCCGGAGCGCGCCGCCGCCATGGTGGACACCGCCCAGATGCTGGGGGTGGCCGATATCAACTACGCCAACTGGATGCGGGCGCAGATCCTCCTCGCCGACGGCTCGAAAGAGGCCGCCGCCCAGGCGCGGGACTACCTCCTGGGCATCCTGGAGAATGAGAATCCCAAGGCGGACAGCCTGCAGCGCGTGAAGACCTACCACCTGCTGGTGAGCGTCGGCCAGCGGGACCCCGCAACCTACGAGGACGCCATCCGCTATGCCACCGAGGGCGCAAAGATATCCCATGAATATGGTTGGACCGGAGAAGAGGCCCTGTTCTATACCAGCGCCGGCGAAACCATGGAGAAGGTGCAGCCCGGCAGCGGCGTCGAGTATCTGGACCGTTCGCTGAACATGATGCGGGCGAGCCGCAACATCCGGGCGCTCCCCACGCTTTCCTCCTTCCTGGGCAACGCGGCGCGTATGGCGATTGTCAGCGACGATTATGCCCGTGCCGTGCAGCTCATCCAGGAGCGCGCGCAGGTGGTGGACCGGATCGAGAAAGAATATCCGGATGCGCCCAAGGGCTTCGTGGACCAGCAGCGTGCATACATCTACAGCCTCCTGGCCTTCAGCCAGTATATGCTGGGCGACAAGGCGGCCGCCAGCCGCAGCGCCCGGACCTTCGAGGCGCTTCCCTGCAGCCAGGAACCGGAACTCCGGGACCACATCCTGAATTATTACCTCGCCTCCGGGAACGGCCCGCGCATCAGCGAGACCTACTCGGTCCTGGAGCCCTATTACCGGGAGCGCGTGGATACCGTGTCCACCGACTATGCCAACCTGCTGAAGAACTACGCCCAGGGACTGGACCTGATGGGCCGCGGCCACGAGGCCTACGAGACGCTTTCGCGCTTTACGGTGCTCTCCGACAGCCTGGTGCAGCGCGAGCGCCGCAGCGAGACGCTCATGTGGGCCCAGCAGATGAAGACGCAGGAGAAGGAGACCCTGCTGAGGGAAGAAGAGGCCAAGACGCGCAGCCAGCGCATCCTGCTCCTGGCCGCGATCATCATCATTCTGCTCGTCGTCTATCTGCTCGTCCGCGCTTACATTTACAACAAGGCCCTGGAAGCCAAGAACCGCAGCCTCTACCAGGAGATCCAGCAGCGCGAAAAGGCCGAGGCCCAGGAGCGCGAAGCCCTGCGGGCGCGGCCGGTCGAGACGCTTTCGCAGAGCCAGCAGCTCTACCGCAAGCTGTGCGAGCTGATGCAGGATCCCGAGGTCTTCACGAATCCTGAGATGAATCAGGACACGCTGGCCGGCCTCGCCGGCACCAACCGGACCTACGTCTATGACGCCCTGCGCGAATGCGCCGGCCAGACGCCCGTCGACTTCATCAACGGCTACCGCCTGCGCTACGCCACGCAGCTCCTGTCCACCACGGACGACCCCGTCGCCCTGGTCGCCGAGCTCTGCGGATTCTCCCGCCGCACCTTCTACCGCCTCTTCAACGAAGCGTACAGCATGTCCCCTTCGGACTACCGGAAAGTGGCGGGGAAATAGGTTTTTCCCACTTTTTGCAGAATTGGCACAATGATTTGTAGGGGTGGCACAGCCATCCCTTTTGCTTGTCATACCTTTGCCGACGTGTTCAACGAGCAAAACGTATGGAAGCAACTTTCATCCTGACTGTAGCCCTGGCCTCCGCCATGATCGTGGTGGTGCTGGCACTCGTTTGCATCATCATCTACTACCGATGGCAGATCGGTGACAAGAACGCCGCGCTCGGCCGCTTCATCGACGAGAACGAGCGCCTGCGCGAGAAGATCAACCGTACCGGAATCATGAATCAATAAACCTTATAAAAAATGAAAAAAACAATCAAGACGCTCGCAGCCGTCCTTTGCTGCGCCCTCGCTTTCACCGCATGCACGAAAGATGAACCCGGCAATCCGACGCCTGAAACTGACCTCACGCCGGTGGCTGCCCTGATGGATTATTCCCTGACCATGGGCGAAGACATGCTGAACCTGTGCGACATCACCATCGAATACTACGATACCGATGGTAAGGTCAAAACCGAAGCGCTGACGAAGGGAAGCTGGGAGAAGCGGGTGCTTGCTCCGCTGCCCGTCAGCCTCGGCATCCGCGTGAAGGCCAAACTGAAGTCCGGTGCCAATCCGAGCAGCCTGGAGTCTTTCACCGCCGCTTATGGCTATGATTATATGGGATATGCCGTCAATTCCACCGGCGGTGTGGTGAGTGACGTCGTCGGTCGCGGAAGCAGCACGAGCATGTCCATGAAGGGTGACAAAGTGGAAGAATGGCTAACCCGCCACGCCGACGGCCTCTTCTCTTTCCTTTACAACTTCGACGCCAAGGGTAAGCCCACCCGCGAAACCTGGGAATAATACGGACAAGCGCAGAAGCCATGAAAAAGCTACTTGCTCTCGCGGCCACGCTGGTGGCCCTGCTGGTCTCCTCCTGCCAGCCCATCGAGACGGGAACCGTCATGTATCACGTGGACCTGGGGAACTTCTTTGACAACATGGATGTCCTCGCGTACTCCATCGACAAGGGATTTGAAAGCGCCGGACTCACCAAACTGGAAGTCGGCGTGCATTACTGGACGCTCAACGGAGAGAAGAACAGCTGCAACAAGAAGGCCCAGCAGGCCTTCCTGGACCGCTGCAAAGTCATCGACAAGGATCGCTCCCAGCTCCTGGTCCCTCTGGCGCTCAAGGGTGTCACCATCAAACTGATCTACACCTATCAGGGCGACCACGAACTCTGCACGTACACCTTTGTCGAAAACGATCTCTAATCAGGGGGTGGCGAAAGCCACCCTTTGAATCGTAAAAACCTTATAGAAGTATGAAGAAGAAACTGATGACGCTCGCAGTCGCGCTGAGCTGCGCGATGATCCCGACCCTGTTCTCCTCGTGCGTCAAGGACGCGCTCGAGTTCAAGCCGGAGGTCACCCTGCCCCGGGATGCCGAGTTCGAAGACGGCGCCCTGCTGGTGCCGCAATGGGCCAGTAAGTTCAATCTTGAAATTGAAACCAGCGGAGAATGGAGTATCGAGAGTGACCGTCTTTCCCTGTATCCTGAACCCGGAGAGGGTAAGGGAAACGCTACTGTGACCGTTTACGTGCAGGAAAACACAAGTGATGGCCGTAAACTGGGTCATCTCAGCATAGTTTTTCCCGGGCACGAGGATCAGAACAAGACCATTACTGTGAAACAGGCGTGGTACGGTGATCCCGTGCCGAATGGTGCTGATCCCATCAGTACTTCCAATAAGATTTACGCCGTTGGTTTCAGCTATGACTGCACGGGCGAGTACGCCAGCCCCAATTCTGTGAAGAAAGAGGTTTTCAATACTCAGGTAATGATTGGAGACGGGACACTGGCCGTAAATTCCGTGCAGGCTTCGCTCACGAGCACCATGGTCTCGGGAAGCACCATTACGGAACTGACCAACAACCTGGCCGTGAAGGCCAACGTCAGCGGCGGCTTCGGCAAGTTCAAGGCCGAGGCCGGCGCCTCCTTCGATATGAATCACCTGACAAATACCAATTATGAGTATGCCTCCAGTTATTTTGACCTTTCTGTCCGTCGCGCTTCGCTGAACAAGGATCTTGAGACGCTGAAAGGAAGCAAGAAATACATGATGGAGGATGCCCGAAATGCCATCAATGGTATTCCGGTAGAAGATGATTTCGGCGTCATGAAGGTACAATACCCATCCCCTTCGGCATGTGAAGGCAGCACAGAGGGCTTCAGGAATCTCATCAGAGAATATGGAACGCACGTCATTGTGGAGGCCGGGCTGGGTGGCCGCATACGCCATACCATGTCGGTGGATATCAGTAATATCAAGCGGTCGTACGATATCAATGCTTATGCTCAGGCTAGCTATCAAGGCATACTCACTGCGAATGGAAGTGTGAACGAGAAGTTCAGCAATTCATATGAGGAATACAAGGGCTCTACGAAAACTGATATCAGCGTGATTGGAGGTGACGAAAAAATAGCCAAGGCCCTTGGAACAGATAGCTTTACGCCAGAGAATGTGAAAAAATGGACAGATTCCGTTTCGGAGGATAATATGGCCCTGGTCAGCTTTGGCGAAAAGTCGCTGATCCCCCTCTATGAGTTGGTGGATCGCCGTGCCACCCTCACGAACGGCGGCTTCGACGGCCAGAAGCGTTACGAAGAGCTGAAGGACTACATCGACGGTGGATGTAGCGAGGATTTTTCCTCTTATGAATGTGGTACTGTCACGAAAATTCAGGTCCCCTCTTTTGCCGATAAGCAGAATGGCGGCACGCTTATCCAGGATGTGTGGCTCGGCGGTCAATGGGTGGGTCAGGTGTGCGAGGAGTTCCTGCCGCTGATCGATATGAACAAGCGCGTCACTGTGGTCTATCCGGTTTTGAACAACGCGGTGCGTTACAATATGGGTTTCTTTATCGGTGACGAGAACCACAAGCCTGCCCGCGTTTCTTGGGAAGGGGGCGATTATAGAATCATAGAATACAAAGACCTGAAATTCGGTGCCGTCGGAACGCTCTGCCTGCGCGGTGCCTCGGTTTCTGCCACACCCGCTCCAGGCGCCGATGTCAAGGATGGTTCGCTACAGGATGAGTACATGGAGGGGTATGGATGGGATGGCAGCCAAAACGCGCCGTACAATTATCCTATCGTTAAAATCTTCGATCAGATTTGGACAAGGACAAGTTATAAGTATGACATGGCAAGCGGATACTATAACAGAGTGATAGGTAATGAGAGATATGTTTTTTATCCTGCTTCGGTAGCGAATGAAGCGGACAAATCAATCTATGTGGAAGGGCATCATGTTCCGTTCCCTTTTGGTTGGCGATCCCCACGGGAAGAGGATTATAGTGCGCTGATAACACACCTGGAAGACAGTAAACTGAAACTTGCAAATCCGGGAGCCGCTTTGTTGCAGGGTGGAGGTACGGGTTTCGATGTCGTTTTTGCTGGAACCTATGATTATTGCTATGATTCTGGACCCCATTTATTTCACTCTGAAGAAGAAGCCGAAGAGTGGGAGCGGAATAGGAAATTGAATTGGGATAATGGCTGGCGTCCCAGCGATACGGAAATGATATTTGGAGTTCGTGGCACTTCAAACAATCCCAGAGCAGATGCCAGATCCTTTAAAATATCGAATCAAGGAGCCGTTAGTTATGGATATTTAAACTATAATGGTGGAGATGAATACTGCATCCGCCTCATTAAGCAATAAACATCATAATAACCAAACAGAGCAGCGATTACCTCGCT
>LXOW01288958.1_pt1 | contig 32871 bp, 31 predicted proteins | sample 1368591 | NCBI WGS metagenome assembly LXOW01 (sample SAMN04884650, study PRJNA319009) | bovine gut metagenome | isolation source: Cow rumen | host: Bos taurus | place: Italy: Legnaro (PD) | collected 2014-07-09
GAGATGGTGGAGAACGCCCAGGAAGGCATAGCCAATCCCGTGTATATCAGCAATGTGAAGCGCAACAACTGGATGTCCGACATTCTGGCATGGGTGTTGCCCTTTGGCCTGCTCATCGTGTTTTATATCATCTTGATGCGTGGCATGGGTCGCAACATGGGTGGTGGTGGCCCTGGCTCGATTTTCAATATCGGCAAGTCGAGGGCGCAATTGTACGACAAGAACACGAGTGTCAATGTGACCTTCAAGGATGTGGCAGGCTTGGAAGAAGCCAAGGTGGAGATTATGGAAGTCGTTGATTTCCTGAAGAATCCGGAGAAATATACCAAACTCGGTGGCAAGATTCCGAAGGGCGTGCTGCTGGTAGGCCCTCCTGGAACGGGTAAGACCCTGCTGGCCAAGAGTGTGGCAGGCGAGGCCAATGTACCCTTCTTCAGCCTATCAGGCTCCGACTTCGTGGAGATGTTCGTCGGTGTGGGTGCCTCGCGTGTCCGCGACCTGTTCAGCAACGCCAAGTCGAAGTCCCCGTGCATCATCTTCATCGATGAAATCGATGCCATCGGTCGCGCCCGTGGCAAGAGTGCCATCACAGGCGGTAACGATGAGCGTGAGAGCACGCTGAACCAACTGCTGACCGAGATGGACGGTTTCGGCACCAACTCGGGTGTCATCGTGTTGGCCGCTACCAACCGCGCCGACATCTTGGACAAGGCCCTGCTGCGTGCCGGACGTTTCGACCGTCAAATCTACGTGGAGCTGCCTGACATTGTGGGCCGTAAGGAAATCTTTGAGGTGCACATGCGTGGCTTGAAGCTGGGTAAGGATGTCGACAAGGACTTCTTGGCCAAGCAGACGCCTGGCTTCTCGGGTGCCGACATCGCCAATGTGTGCAACGAGGCCGCATTGATGGCTGCCCGTAAAGGCAAGGACGAAATCGACAAGCAGGACTTCCTTGATGCCGTTGACCGTATCATCGGTGGCTTGGAGAAGAAGAATAAGATCATCACTCCCGAAGAGAAGAAAGTTATCGCCTTCCACGAGGCTGGTCATGCCACCACGAGCTGGCTGCTGCAATATGCCCATCCGCTGGTGAAGGTGACCATCGTGCCGCGTGGCAACTCCCTCGGTGCCGCTTGGTATCTGCCTGAGGAGCGTCAAATCACCACCAAGGAGCAGATGTACCACGAGATGATTGCCACCTTGGGCGGTCGTGCTGCAGAGCAGGTTGTCTTCGGTCAAATCTCTACGGGTGCCCTTTCCGACCTCGAAAAGGTGACCAAACAAGCCTTCGCCATGGTGACCTATTACGGCTTGGACGAAGAAATCGGTAACTTGAGTTATTACGACTCATCAGGACAGCAGGACTATAGCCTGACGAAGCCCTACAGCGAAAAGACCGCTGAGACCATCGACCAGCAGGTGAGCAAAATCATAGAGAAAGCCTATCAACAGGCCATCACCATCCTCACCGAGCACCGTGATGGCTTGTCGGAGCTCGCCAATAAGCTTATCGAAGAGGAAGTCATCTTTGGCGAGGACTTGGAACGCATCTTCGGCAAGCGTCCTTGGGGTAACTCGGAGGATGAGAAACTGAAGGAAGCTGCCTTGAAAGCAGCAGAGAAGGAGCCTGAGGCACAACCTGAAAACGAACCCGAAAACGCATAACGCCATGGCTTGGGACAACAAAGGAGAGAACACCGACACCACCTTCAAGGAGCAGATGCTCGCCAAGGTGCGCAATGCCCTCATTGAGCGACAGGAGGCTTTGTTCAAGGACATCGACCAGCGCACCGAGACCTGGGTGCCCATCAAGGAAGAGGACGGCACAGCCATCACCTTCGTGCAGAACTTCAAGGAACATGGTGGTGTGTTTGTGTATCTGGAGAGCGAGGCCGAGTTTGCCGATTGCCTCAAGCAGCTGGCACCCGAAAATGGCTGGGAACCGCTATGGTGCACCAGTCCCGAGATGCAGCGTTTGTTAAGTAAATATGGAATCCCCTATACCGAAAACAAAGAGCGTGAGCCCAAACAAAAGCTCGTCAGCCTGACGGGCTGTGAGTGCCTAGTGGCGCAGACGGGCAGCATCGTCCTTTCCGACGCACTGACACAGAACCGTGAGGCCTACGCCTTGCCCGACATCCTATTGGTGTACGCCACAACGGAGCAAATTGTCCCTGGGATGCGTACCGCCTTCCAGACCGTGAAAAGGAAATACGCTAAAAACAAGCCCTCGCAGATGACCATTATCACAGGGCCGACCCGCAGCACCGACATCGAACAGACCTTGGTCATTGGTGCCAGTGGAATTCGGCAGGTGGCGGTTTTCCTTGTGGATGAAGAATGATATTAATGCTGAATGCTGAATGATTGCCTCCGATAGGCTCATTCAGCATTCAGCATTCATAATTCCGCATTTTATTGTAACTGTTTTATGATATCTTCTATTGTGATGCCTTCGGCTTCAGCCGTGTAGTTCCTGATGATGCGGTGCCGTAATATCGGCACTGCAACGCGCTGCACATCTTCGATGTCGGGGGAATATTTGCCCGTCAGCAGGGCGTTGGCCTTGGCACCGATGATGAGGTACTGTGAGGCACGCGGACCCGCACCCCAACTGAGGTAACGGTTGGCCCAATCGTGGGCTTTCTCGGTGTGGGGACGTGTCTTGGCAACCAGATTCACTGCATATTCATAGACGTTGTCCGGCACGGGCACGCGACGCACCAGCTGTTGGAAATACTGGATTTCCTCGGGCGACAGCACGGCGTTTACCTCAGCGGCGTTGCCAACGGTGGTGCTCTTCACGATGTCGATTTCCTCGTCGTAGGAGGGATAGTCGAGCATGAGGTTGAACATGAAACGGTCAAGCTGGGCTTCAGGCAGGGGATAGGTGCCTTCCTGCTCGATGGGGTTCTGCGTGGCCAGCACGAAGAACGGCTCCTGCAACTTATAGGTTTTGCCCGACACGGTGATGCATTTCTCCTGCATGGCTTCGAGCAAGGCGGCTTGCGTCTTGGGCGGCGTACGGTTGATTTCGTCAGCCAAAACGATGTTGGCAAAGACGGGACCTTTGATGAACTTGAATTGCCGCGATTCGTCCAGAATCTCCGTACCTACGATGTCGGAAGGCATCAGGTCGGGGGTGAACTGGATGCGGCTGAAGCTCAAACCCAAAGCTTTGCCAATGGTATTAACTAACAAAGTCTTGGCTAGACCAGGCACGCCGACGAGCAGCACATGGCCTTGGCAGAAGATGGACAAGATGGTGTCGTGGATAATGTCATGCTGTCCGACGATGACTTTTCCGATTTCCTTGCGGAGGGTATCATATTTCTCGACCAATGCCTTGGCACCGTCGACATCTGANNTCACAGTTCTTGTATTCGTCGTCGAGGCGAATGTAAGCCTTGGCGGCTTTGTTGGCCACCCACTTGCCTACGGCCTGCTGGCGTTTCTGGCCCATGGCCCAGTTCTGGATGAGGCTGTAGTCGTCTCTCAGGTTGGCTTTATGGGCTTCGGTCTTCCGCTTGATCATGATGAGGCGGAAGGCATCTTTGTTCTCGTTGGTGGTCATCGGCAGCGGGTCGCTGACTTCATCAACATCTAGTCGGCTGACGACGAAAGCCAGGTTCTTGTATTCGGGATATTCGGCTTCCAGCTGCTGCATGTCTTGCAGGCTGAGCCAGTTGCTTCCCGTGCTGGCATTGGTGATGTAGCCACCGTTGTTCCTTGAGTCGTCGTCGCTGAATTTTTTGCAGGCGGCCTCAAAGGTCATTTCGCCGTTTCGGATGATCTGTGCCACGGAGTCAAGTTGGAGTTGGGCTTTCTCAAGGGCTTCGACGGGCACCTTGGCGGTGAGCAGGATGTGGCGGCAGTTGACGGTCTCGCCACGACGCTCGATGAGTTGGATGATGTGGAAGCCGAATTGGGTCTCCACCACGTCCGAAATCTCACCATCTCTCAGGTTGAAAGCGACATTTTCAAATTCGGTGGCATACACGCCCTTGCCGGCAAAGCCGAGTTCGCCGCCTTGTCTTGCGGAGCCTGGGTCTTCAGAATAAAGCACCGCCATGGTGGAGAAGCTGCTCTCGCCTTCGAGGATGCGCTTGCGGATTTGGTAGAGGCGGTCTTTCACCTGCAGCTTCTCGTCGATGCTGACAGGAGGACGTTTCACGATTTGCACGATTTCATAGCTGGGCTGGACGATCGGCAGGCTATCCTGCGGAATCTCGTTGTAGAAGGCACGCACTTCGTTGGGCGTTACCACCACGTTTTCCATAATCTTGGCCTGTACCTGCTCTTGAAGCATCTGGTCTTTCACAGCTTGGCGCACCTCGTCCTTGATTTCCGACATGCTCTTGCCGAACTGCTCTTCCATCTTCTCCTGCGAGCCGATTCTGCTGACAAAATAGCGGATACGTTGGTCCATCTGGGCCTCCACCTGCTCGTCGGTGACAGTGATACTGTCCATTTCGGCTTGGTTAAGCATGAGTTTTTGGAGCAACAGGTCTTCCAAGATGCGGCCACGCACTTCTTTTCCGGTGCCTTCAGCCATGCCTTGCAAGCGGTATTGTATGTACTGGTTCTCGATGTCGGATTGTAAAATGATGTTCTTTCCGACCACGGCCACCACCTTGTCAATCACTTGGGCTTGACGGTTTTGTGCCAACATCGGCAAGGCTAAAAACATGAGCGCTATGATAATCCAGTTTCTTTTCATTATTCTATAGTTTGTTGTTATTCAGCGTTATATAAAGTGGGAGAGCCCACATACACCTCAAAGGCGCGGTCGCGTTTCGCCTTCTCATAGAGTGACGTCTTCATTCGTTCGAGCATGGCCTGCTTGCGTTGGGTCAGGATGACGCTCTTGATGTTGTCGCTCACCATCTCCAAAGGCGAGGTGCTTTCTTCCAAAAGGTATTCTACAAAACGCACCATGTAGGTGTATTCGTTCATGTCGAAGCAGACGAACTTGTTCTTTTTCAAGAAGCTCTCCGCGTTGAAGATTTCAATTGGGACGATGTTGGTCAACTCGTCGAGACGCATCCAATGGTCCACGTCGAGGTAACTCTTGGCGGCATAATACATGGCCAGCACGTCGATGTTTTGCAGCAGCAGCGTGTCGGGGTCGCTCATCAGTTTCTGGATGGGGGCTTTTTGCTTGCTGTCCTCTGGGATGATGACGTATGCCACCCGCACCATCGTATTGCGCAGCTGGAAATCCTCCTTGTGCTGCTCGTAGTATTCGGCGATTTCGTCTTCGCTGATGAGGGTGTCCAGTTTTTGGTTGATGAGCTGGGTCTCGTAGGCGTAGATGACAAGCGAGTTTCGGTATTCCTCCAGCTGCTTCTTCAGGTCGAGCTCCTCCATGTTGAGGTTGCTTTCGGCCTGATGGATAAGCACCTCCCTCCTGATCCAAGAGTCGATGAAGGTGCTGGCATACTGGATGCTGTCCATGATGGAAGCACCTTCGGGGATAATGCCCTTCAGGTCCGATTCATAGAGGTATTTGCCGTAGCACTCGGCCACCACCACTTCTTTTGAACTTTTTTGGAAATAGTCGCAGCTGGCAAACAGCAGTAGGAAAGCGATACCGATAAGAACGCCTATCTTCTTCATTGATACATCTTTCTGACCTTATCCAGCACTTTCTCGTCGATTTTCACAGGATAGCGTTCCTTCAGTGACTGCACCCATTTCTTCTCGAGTTCCACTTGGTAGTCGGAGGTGACAAGGCCGCGGGCTTCCTTGAGGGTCTTAGGTTCGGGGTCGCGCAGCTCCCTGATGAAGACGATGGTGGTCGACTGGTCGACGGTGGAGGCGATTTCGTTTCTTTCACCCACCTTCCATTCGGTCTGGTCGACATATTGGTTATCGCCTTTTTGGTAATAACCCTTGCGCACGAAGGCGTAGCCGATGGAGTCGCGGTGGATGGCGTTCTTCAAGCTGTCGAGCTCGATGCCGCTGTCGATGAGGGCCTTCACCTTGGGTAACGACTCGGGACGCGTCACCGTGACGATGGTGGCATAGGCGCGGTTTTCCCACATATAATTGGTGGCGTTGCGATCATGGAATTCCTGCAGGCCGAGCGTGTCTTTCACGGCTTTGGTCCACACCTCTCTGTCCATGAGGTCGAACAGCAGGATGCCGTCCTTGTATTCCTGCACCAAGGCCTTGAACTCGGGATATTTGTCCTCGAGGTGGGCATCGGCATAGTCCATCACTTTCTCGTTGGAGAAGGTCTCATACAGCTGGTAGGCATAGGTGCCAGGGGAGACGTGGCGCTGAGGAGTCATTTTCTCCTTGATGTAGTCCACGAAATCGCTAACTTTGGTGGCGTTGCCGTCCATGCTGAACAGGGTGGCGTTCATGTCGAGGTTGGCAGCAGGCTTGTATTCGTTACGCAGGATGGTGCTGTCGACGGTGGCCATGAAACCTTCCAAGACCTTGTCATTCTGCTTGAAGTGGTAATCACTCTTTGCCTGTTTGATGACCACCTCTTCCGACTTCTTGGAGCGCATGTCCTTTTCAATGCGTTCAGTCAGGCCTTTTCTTTCCTTTTCCAAGGTGCCAACGCCGGAATAATCTATCAGCTTGATGATGTGGTAGCCGTACATGGTGCGGACGGGCTTGGCTATCTGTCCTTTTTCCAGCGACTTGCAGGCCTCGATGAACTCGGGGACGATGCGGCTGACGGTGAAGTTGCTCAAAGCGCCGTTGCGGCTGATGGTGCCCTTGTCGTCGGTGTATTGTTTCACCATCTCGTTCCAGTTCTTGCCGTCTTGTGCCATCAACTCCTTGTAGATGTTATCGGCTTTCTTCTGCATGGCGTCTACGTCATCTTCAGGAGCGTCGGCGGGAAGTTGCAGGAAGATATGGGCGGCTTGGATGGAGCCCAGGGCGTCGGTGATGCTGTTCACTTTAATGATGTGGTAGCCGAAGTCACTGCGTACGGGCATGGAGATTTCGCCTTCCTTGGTGTTGTAGGCTCCCGTCTCAAAGGGATACACCATGTCAAAGACGGTGAAATAGCCGAGGTCGCCGTGGTTGCCGGGACGGGCGGGTGTCTGGTCGGTGGCTTTCATGCCTTTGGCAGAGGGGTCTTCGGAATATTGGTCGGCCAGGGCAGCGAAGTCGGCACCTTTGGCAATGGCTTTCTTCCTGATTTCCATGGCTTTGTTGTAGGCCTTCAGGGTATCCGACGGCAAGGCGTTCTTGTCGCAACGGATGAGAATATGCGAGGCGCGAAGATCCTTCAACTTACGTTGATAGGCTTCCTGCACGAGTTCCTCGGTGATGTCGTCGCTGCTCATGAAAGGCTTGGCAAGTTGCTTGCGGTAGCCCGCCAACTCCTTCTGGAACTTGGCGCTGGTGTCGAGCTGCAGACGCTCGGCTTCCATCACCTTCATGCGGAAGGTCGTGAAGAGGTCGAGGTAGTCGTCGACGGATTTCTTCTCAATGACGTCGCTCTTGAGGTTGTTCTTGTAATACACATCACAAAATTCCTTCACCGTGATGTTCTGGTCGCCAATGGTCATCAGCACCTGCTTGTCGATCTTCGACTGGGCATTGGCAAATACAGTGGGCATCAAAACCAAAGCCAATACGATGGCTTTCAAATAGTTGAATTTCTTCATTGGTTTGTTTAGAGTTTGTTCCGTTTTTTAATAACGTAGTTTGTCTTTAAATGTTGTTATTCACCGATTTCATTGCACCTTCCACTTCGAGACCATCCATAAGCACATGTAAATTGTTCACGGAAATGGTGTCGAACATCGGTCTTACCTGCTCAATCATGCCCAGATGAATCATGAAACGGTTGTTGGGCCACTTTTCCAACAGCCCCTCCGGAATCTTGTTCTTCATCAGGTTGAGGGCAGTGTTGATTAAAGTCTCCGTGCCTTTCCCACCCGACACTTGCACCAATAAGTCGCTGCCTCTCAATTCCACAATGGTCAGGTCGGCGGAGATGCTTGACTTGATGAAGCCTAAGTTGAGTGGGTAGGTGACATGGATGGTTTTGTCGTCGACGTAGCCGAAAGAGATGTTTTGGTCAGCTTTTTCGAGTAGGATGTTAGATAGTTCAGGGAACGAAATAGATGCTTTCATTTTATACTGTTATTTTAACTTCTTTTGCTATAGTTAGGGGCTTCCTGGGTGATGGTCACGTCATGCGGATGGCTTTCAAGGATGCCCGAGTTGGTGATGCGGATGAACTTGGCTTTTTTGAGTTCCTCGATGGTATGTGAGCCCGTGTATCCCATGCCAGAACGCAAGCCACCTACCATTTGGTAGACCACTTCGGAGAGTGTGCCTTTGTAGGGGACACGACCTGCAATGCCTTCGGGGACGAGCTTCTTCACGTCTTCCACATTGTCTTGGAAATAACGGTCCTTCGAGCCTTGCTGCATGGCTTCGAGCGAGCCCATGCCACGGTAGGTCTTGAACTTACGGCCTTCGTAGATGATGGTGTCGCCAGGCGATTCATCAACACCAGCGAAGAGCGAGCCTGCCATGATGGACGAAGCACCTGCGGCGAGGGCCTTCACGATGTCGCCTGTGTAACGGATGCCACCGTCGGCGATGAGCGGGATGCCAGTGCCTTCGAGGGCCTTGGCGACCTCCATGACGGCGGTGAGTTGTGGCACTCCGATGCCAGCCACCACACGCGTGGTGCAGATGGAGCCGGGGCCAATGCCCACCTTGATAGCGTCGGCACCAGCCTCGGCGAGGGCCTTGGCGGCTTCGGCGATGGCGATGTTGCCAGCCACGATGTCGATGTTGGGGTAGTGGGCTTTCAAGTTGCGCACCATGTCAATGACACCTTGTGAATGGCCGTGGGCCGTGTCGACGACGAGGGCGTCCACGCCAGCGTCGACGAGGGCGTCGGCACGCTCAAGGGTGTTGGAGGCGATGCCCACGGCAGCGGCTACACGCAGACGACCGCGCGAGTCCTTACAAGCGTTGGGGCGCGCCTTCACCTTGATGATGTCCTTATAGGTGATGAGGCCGATGAGGTGGTTGTCCTTGTCGACCACTGGCAGCTTCTCGATTTTATGTTCTTGCAGGATGTCGGCGGCTTTCTCAAAGGACACCTCTGTCGTGGTGATGAGGTTCTCTTTCGTCATCACCTCGGCGATGGGGCGGTCGAGGCCACGCTCGAAGCGCAGGTCACGGTTGGTGACGATGCCGACGAGCACGTTGCTGCTGTCGACGACGGGGATGCCGCCGATGCGGTATTCACCCATCAGGTTGAGGGCGTCGCGCACCGTGGCGTCGACGTGGATGGTCACCGGGTCGCTGATCATGCCATTCTCGGCGCGTTTCACCTTGCGCACCTCGGCGGCTTGCTTGCCGATGGTCATGTTCTTGTGCAGCACGCCGATGCCGCCTTCCTGTGCGATGGCGATGGCCATGCGGCTCTCCGTCACGGTGTCCATGCCGGCGGAGACGACGGGGATGTTGAGGTCGATATGGCGTGAGAACTTGGTTTTCAGGCTCGTCTCACGGGGGAGCACATTGCTATAGGAAGGGACCAACAGGACGTCGTCGTAGGTCAAGCCTTCACCGATGATTTTTTCGTTATCTAGTGCCATGGCAGATGGGTTTTAATTAATCCGCAAAGGTACGAAAAAAAACGATAGAAAGCCCAGATATGGGAAAAAATAAGGCGATAGCTTGTTTTTGCTGCTAAATCAGCATGCGTGTGGCTTTCTTATAATCGGCGTAGCCAGGCTTGTTTTGCAGCTGGCGTCGTTCCATCATCGGGATGCTGATGCAAAGGAAGAGTGCGGTCATGGCGACAGGGCCAAGGATGAACCAGTCGAAACCGAAAAGGGAGGCATACATCACCCAAACGCCCCACCACATCATGATTTCGCCGAAATAGTTGGGATGACGGCCATGACGCCACAGCCCGACATTGCAGTATTGTCCGGGATGGCTGTCGCGGAAGCGGTGGATTTGTGTGTCGGCCAACAACTGAATCGAGGCGGACGCAAGGCAGATGGCAAAGCCCACCCAGGTCAGGGGACGGGCTGAGGATTGGCTCTCGAACAAACCGAGTCCTGGCAGCATGGCAGCGAACACGACCAAGGTAGGCACCATGTTCAAGCCAAAGAAGTTGATGATGTGGAACATCAGGGGTGGTTGTGTCTCGCGATAGCGGGTGTAACGCCAGTCTTCGTGGTCAAGGCCTTTGAAAGTGTAGGCCCAATTGCCTGTTAGGCGGATGCCCCAATACCATACGGCGATCAGGAGCAGGATGACGGGTGTTGAGAAAACCATCTTATGGAAGGCCCATGCCGTGAAAGCCACAGGAGGGAAGACGCTCCAATAGGGGTCGTAAACCGAAACGTTTTTGTAATACAGGCCGAAAGCCCAAACGATGACGGTGGCCACGACATCGGCCACAAACAAGGCCCAATACTCGTGTAATGCACCGTCCAGTTGCTTGAAAACAAGAAATCCCGCAACAGCGGCAAGTATGTAAATAAGCGTGATTATGATGATGCTTGACGTTTTCTTATGCATGGCGACTAGGGTTTTTGAACGGCAAAAATAGGAAATCTTTTGTTATGGACACAAGCTTTGGAAACGTAGCCAAGATATAGTGGAAAAAGCCTTTGCTAATGCTCAGAAAGTCTGTATTTTTCGATAACAAATGGTAAAATAACGCAGTCTGCACTCCTTGAAATTGGTAAAATAACGCAATCTAAATCTTCAAAATTGGTAAAATAACGCAGTTTGATGTATGCATTTTTGGTAAAATATCGCAATTTGATGATTCTCACCGACCATGAAAGCACCACCATTGAAGAGGCTGGACACCAGATAAAAGTGCAGCCTGTCTATGATTGGTGCCTTGAAATGGGGATATGACCCGCGTTATATGCCTTATGGACTAAAAATCATCAGATAAAGTGATTATCTTTAGGATTCTCTTCGTTTTCCTTGCCTTTTTCGTTTGTTCCGCCGTCTCCAGCATTCTCCAAACAGGTTCGTAGTCGTGTTGGTCCGTTTCGGATGTCGGCATGGTTTTCATGTGATGGCAGTGGGGGCATCGGGAAGGGAAGGGGTGTCGCATTCTGTAATGTCCGATGTCGCGTGCCTCGAAGACGATGCCGCATTCGGAGCATTGGTATTCTATCAGCCCATGGTCTACGTCATGGCCTGTTTGAAGCCAATCTTGTTCCATGTCCCAAAAGAATGTCCTCAACTCATCCATCTCCCAAATCTTTTCATATAGGCTGATGTCTCCGCCTTCAGGGTGGGTTCTCATGCTTTGGCATTTTGGGCATTCCAATGGTTCGAGGTAAGAGAGTTCTTCTCCATCATTTCCTCGCAATTGTGATTCTTTATCCAGCTTTTCGGGTGCGAAAGTCTCCCCGCATTCGGAGCAGACAAACTTGATGGGCTCTGGCTTGGGTTCCTTTGCTTTTCGCCTCTTCTCGAGGAGCTCATCGATTTCCTCATAAATCAATATGGGCAGCATAAAGATAAGCATCCAAGTCATGCCTATGGCGAGGCCGGCATTTTCAAAGAATTTTGCGGTTTTGGTTTTCTTTTTCATAGTGTTGTTTCGTTTTGCATTATGTTGCAAAACTACACCAACGAGACGAAAACCTTGGGAATATAGTAAAGATATAGTAGGAAAAATCTTTTGCTAGTATTAACGCAAAATACACTTTTTGAAGATAATTGTGCCTGATTGGTGGAATTTGATTATTTTTGCAACTGATTAAATTGTTGAGCCATGGACTTCAAGCCTTCATATTTCATCATGACCATTCGGAAGTTTGCCGAGCATTACTCGCTGTCGTGCAAGCAGGCCTATCAGTATTTGAAGCGCTATGCGGGCATCGCCTTTTTGGATGATTGTTTTGAGGCCGAGCACACACTTTCGTTTGAGGATGCCATAGAAGACTTATCGCGTGTCTGCCAAAATCATGGAGGGTATCTGAGATATGCTTAAGCTCTATCACGGCTCCAATGTGGCCATAGACAAAATCGATTTGACTATGGGACATATTAACAAGGACTTTGGAAAAGGGTTCTATCTTACCACTTTGTTGAATCAGGCGAATGAAATGGCCAAAAGGAAGGCAAGCCAGTATCTTGACGCAACGCCTGTCGTGACCACGTTTTTATTTGACGATGCTGTTTTGAAGTCTGACGAACTGAATGTCAAGGTGTTTTCTGAGGTAAGCGAGGAGTGGGCTATGTTCATCCTTCAAAACAGAAAGGCTTCGCGTACGGGATTCAAGCATGATTACGACATTGTGGTCGGCCCCATTGCAGACGACGGTGTGGTGCAGCAGTTGGATTTGTATGAGATGGGCATTATTACGCTTCCTCAATTGGTGGATGCATTGCGCTATAGAGATCTTAATGACCAGTATTTCTTTGGCACAGAGCGTGCCGTTGCAAAACTTACAAGGGTATGAGCAAGGAACAGGTTTTTATTACCGATTATCTTTATGCCGAACTGGTAAAGCTGATTATGGAATATCAGGGTCTGCCATTTCAGGAAGCGCTTGATTTGCTTTACAATTCAGCCTTGTATGATAAGATAGCCAATATCGAAACAGGATTGTATCTTCAAAGTCCAGATTACAACTATGAACTTTTGCAAGAGGAGATGACGGCGGCTTTATAGTTTGATTTCCCTGTTGCCACAAAGATTGTATTTAATCGCAAATCTGTTTACCCAACTCTTCTTCTGTCGGATGAGGAATATCATTCTCTCGGATGATGCCGATAGCACGTTGCCAATCTTGATCGGTAGCTGCATATAGATATTGCTCCAAGAATTGGATTACTTTAATTGTTTTTGTCGGGGTGAAATATAGATGAATCTAATAATGCGACCACAACGATGTCGAGCTCTTTGGCGAGTTGGCATAACTGTTTGTAAGCAGCGTCAGGTGCATCCAAACCTCTCTGAACGCTTTCAGGAGTAGGCAGATGTAGGAAATCGTCAATCACGGCGAATTGGATATGACGTTCTTCTTTCATACGGCGGCACTTTGCACACAATGACGTTACGCTTTGTATTTCCGAGTCGTCGATCCACATCGGTCGGCTTTCCAGCAAGTTGATTTTCATGCTCAAGTCATCCATGATAACGCCTCCAATTTGGGAAGGTTTCATTCTCTTCTTGTCGAAAAAATCTTCGTCAAACGACTCGACTTTTGACAATAGGAGTTCCATGAGGAATTTCGGGGCGCTTTTTGTAAGTGTAAAGACAGCGGAAGGCTCAACGAGACTAAAGTAAAACGAGGAGGTAATCTCTGGCTTTTTCTCGAGAACGTAGAATTGTGACGGTATAAGGCTACGTTTGATTACGGCTCCCCAATCGCCATTTGTATAATCGTCTTTTATTTTGACGATTTGCAGATACGTGTTTTCGGTTGTGTATTCCATGGTACGGTGTTTTGATTGCATTGCAAAACTACATTGAAGGGAAACACTCTATGGGAATGTTGTAAAAATATAGTAGATATTCTAAGGTCAACGTCTAAGCCATGCAAACGCTTTCTTGGTTCCAAAAGAGGCACCGAGTCCGCCACCGAGTCCGCCAATAATACCGCCAACCACAGTACCAACACCAGGACAGATAGCGGAACCTATAGCTGCACCAAGGCTGGCACCTGCCCAACCGCCACCAACACCAGCGGCATTCGTGGTCGTATTCTCTGCAAACTCTCGTCCTGATATTTTACCTCGACAAAGTCTTACAGCATCGGGAATTGTAGTTCCGACGAAGACCACTGTACTAACAAAGGCATTTGTACGCACAGCCTTTGTGACAACGTTTGCAGCAGCAGTTCCGGCAACTTGCTTACCCGCAATAACAGTAGCCGTTTTTGTGATGACACGTTTCCCCACCTCAGTCTTCATGGCTGCTTGAACGGCAGGCTTAACGGCTTTTGTGGCGGCTGCGGCAAAATTGCGCCCCACTTGTGTTCTAAGGAGTTGTTGCGCTGCAACACCAGTAATCATAGTTGTTGCACCTGATTTAGCAGCTTGCTTGGACGCGGCTTTCAAAGCATCGGCATGTGACATGCCTTTGTCTTTTGCCGTGAAATAGGTCACTGCGAAAGAAAGGCCACAAGCAAACCCACAAGCAACTGCTTGGGTTTTGATGTCAAACTTGATTGAGTCAAGATTGCCGGCTTTTGCTATTTGCACGGCCTCTTTGTAGGTGTAATGTCCTTTGATGACCATCTGTTCCGCCATCTTAGGATCAGTTACGCCAGGCACTTGTCCGCTTGCGATTTTTCCGCGCATGATTCGGACGGCTTCTTCGTATTGGTCAGATGGAACTTCCAGTTTCATGCCGCTGTAGCGATAGGCGCCATTGTCAAATGCCGCATTGACCGATTTTGTCGCATCGGCACAATACTTGGTCTGGATTTGAACACCATCGCTGATACGGTCGGCTCCATTCAATGAATTGTCAAAGCCGACTTTATCGACTGATTTACCGTGCCATCTGTCATACATGGCATTAGCATCCTCAGCAGCAAAGCCATGGCCTTGCTTGCTGTGGTATTTGGTCCACTGCTGATCGTTAGTGCATTGAGTTGAAGCAGTTGAAGAAACTCCGTTGATAGCTGATTTTTGACTTGCTCTCATAGGTACAAGGTTTTGTTGGTTAATAATTTGTAAAAACTTGAAATACTATTTTTTTTAGTCACGCCAGTGCTAGCCAAAACAGTTCCAAGGACTGGAACCATTTTGGCTGTTACTCAGGACTTAGGCAAGTTCGGACTCGTTCACATTGCCAAACCAATCACCTAATTTCGCCTTGGCTTTTGCCTTGACATCAGAAGTGATGCAGACATCCACAATCTTCAAAGTTGTGGCAAGAATGGCAAGGTCATCGAGAAATCCGACAACGGGAACGAAATCGGGGTTAATGTCGATGGGACAGATGAAGTAAGCGAGTGCGGCTATAATTACCGTCTTTGCCCACCCTTGCGTTTCCGGTGAGACAAAAGCGTAATATAACAGCAAGGCATAGTAAATCACCTTGGCTCCAGCCTTCTTGGCGAAACGTTTCACCTTGGCCCAGAAGGCACTTTCGCTGAAGTACGAAGGGTTAGAAAACTCAGCACTGCAACCAGTGCCATTAGCGACAAAATCCTTAGAATCACTCATAACTAGAAGATTTAAGGTTAGACAATTGTTGCCATTTTGACAGAACCCTCTTTTGGTCTCTGTCCCTCCACCCAGGGCAGCTTTTCCGAATGGAAGTTCTTCTTTTTACTTTTTATTTATTGTCTTTGTCGTTAATGACGTTGCAAAAATACAACTTTTTTTTCGATTGTAATTGATCTATATTGGTTTTAATGGTTCCAAGTGTTGGGGACCAATTAATCATCCGCATCTATATCACTTATATCGCCAAACCATTTTTTGAGTTGATCTTTGGCTTGTTTTCTCACCACAGGTGTGATAAATTGAGAAGCCGCAGTTATGGCGGTTCCTAAAGCCACTAAATCATCAGTAAAGCCAACAATAGGCATTACATCAGGAATGATATCTATTGGGAAAATAAAATATCCTAAAGCACCATAAATTAGAGCTTTTATCGCAGAGGGAGTTTCATTTGCTTTAGCAGCATAAAACAGCTCTAACGCCTTATAGACAGGTATTTTGCCGATTCGTTTGGCAAATCTTTGTAGTTTATTCCAGAAGCCGCTATCACTATAATTCTCCTGATAGTCTGCTAACTGCTCTTTTGTTGGTCCCTTATTCTCCTGATAGTCTGTTGCCGGATCTTCTGTTGGTTCCTTTTTCCCTTGTTTCATAATCCACTTATTTACGATAAACTCCTAAATTGTTTGCAAGTTTTTTGCCATTTTTGAAAACAATACTATATGTAACTGTGACGCATTCTCCAATTCTTTCGCAAATCTCATACTCATCCCAGTCAACTAATAGTGTTTGTTTATTGCTCATCTCGATAATCCAATAAAGAGAACCGTTTCCCTTTTGACTCATTCTTTTTGCCAATAATCCAAATCCACAATCGTTCTTTTGTTGCTCGGTTTCTTTGCTTTCAGGCTTTAGAGTATTTATAGCTGTCTCTTCAACGGATGGATAGTCGTTATTATCAACGGAAATTGATACTTCAGGCTGCTTATTAAAGAACACGCTCATATTGCCTCCCTTTTCTTTTAGTTTTCTTTCAAACCGAGCATACCATTTTGAAAAGACTGCTAGGGAATCAAATACCATTTCTTTGATGTATGGATTAAAAGTGTCATAACCCTCTTCTTCTGGTTCTGGCATTTTGTAACCAAATCTTTCTGGATGACCTCCAGCAATGTTTGCAAAATTAAACAAATATGCCATAGCTTGTGCTTCCCATTTTGTCCGACATTCAAGTGACAAGCAATCTGGATTATTTTTTTGGGGGGGCCAATCAATATAACCCTGAAAACTCTTGCCTTCATATTCTCCGTAAAATCCTTGATCTTTCAACTTTTGTTCGATAGGTTTGGTAATGAACCTCATTTTTGTGTAATCTACATCTGTGTTATGATTTTTTTTCCAGTCTAAAATACTTTCAATAAAGACTTTCCCCTCAGTCTCTACCTCTTCATAAAGGACTCGAAACTCGGGATAATCCTTAAATCTTCCATATTTGAGCTTTAATTCCTCATGCAAATTTTCAAAAAAAGAATCACATTCATCTTTTGAGAAAAAGTGATATCTTGTTTCCGGATTAACCTGGAATTTTTGTGATTTAAGATAACCTTCTTCAGATGTAGGGTAATCTTCACTAATTTGTCCAGAAAAACAATACCACAAAACATCTTGATCTTTTTTCACCTGTTCAACTAATTCGGCTAATATATCTCGAACATTCCCTCCTTCTTCCATCATGCCTTGATAATCAACAATAAACGCATCCCAATCCCATGGATCTCCTTGGTTGGCAAGTTGAAGGAAGTCATTCCCATAAATACAGGTTTGAAAATCTATATCACCATATTCTTTTGCAAAATTTAAGTACTGTTTCATGACATTATGGTTCAGTGCTCCTTCTCGGAAATCATCATCAATCCATAACACATGATATTTTTTATAGCCGTTCATGTTAAAATCTGTTGTTTGTAATTTTGAAATGTCAATTTATAACTAACACAAAATTCTTTATCTGGTTCAGAAATAAAAGCTATCGTACCTCCATATTTATTCATTAAAGTCTTTGCCCTATATAAACCCTCTCCGGAATTTCCATATTCACCATAAACTTGTCCCTTTTCAAACACCTTCTCGGTATCGCCTTTGAAAGGAATACCATTATTAATGATGTATAGAGTGGTGCATAAACTGCCAGCATTAACTATTCTTACAATTACCTTGTTTTTTTTCTTGAAGGTGCTGCTAAAAGCATGTGTTTTAATGTTTTCAAAAATATTAGTTAAAACCTCGTTGATTTCCTCCTTCATAAAAAGCACTCCAATCTTGGCATTTTCATCATATTCTTTTTGAATGGCAAATAACTCACTTACTTTTGCAATACCAATAGCCAAATTTATTTCAGAAATTAGGTCAACACTTTTATGGAACCCTTCTTCTTTGCCAAAACCGCTAATGAATTTCTGAAAAATGTCAAGTTGTTTCAAAACATTATCAAAATCAACAGAATCAATTTTACCTTTTCTAATTTTATTCACTATGGTACGCATTAGTCCTATATTTGGAGTACTAAAATGTCTTAATCTTCGAAATCTTTCTTCATTGTCTTTCTTCACCTGTTCGTTCTCAAAACGAATATTATACAAAGGCAACAAAACTTCAGTTCTCAATTTTTTATACATTGAAGGTGCCTTGCTCCACATTTCCTCACTAATGCCGTCTTTAAAATCTTCCAAAGGAAGGCCAAAATACTCTCTTATTAATTCAATAACACCTATATTTTTTCCTATTATGCTTTCCCATCCATCACTGAAAGCGTCTGTCATCACAATTGGTTTATTGTTACAATGATCCTTGCACCATTTATCTTCTGATTCAGATAGTTCGTGAATAACTGCAAAATCATAGATGCCGCCACGCAATTCTTTTTCGCTTAAAAAGAATGCATCAACATCCACATCATTGCTAACTAAAAATAACCGTATCACACATTCCTTCCATTTATCTATAGGACGAGCATAATATGCACCTTCTATAGTTTTTGTATAAGGAAAACAATAATCGAAAAACACTACCTTATTGCCTTTTAAATTCTTGGACGAATTCTCATACCAACCTGCTTCATCATCGTTAAGAGGGAACAATCTTTTCATCAAATATTTCAATAAGGATTTATACCAATTCTCCATCTTACGAATAGTGTATGCTGGAATTGGCGTTTCATGTCCTTGCAATAATATTGAAACCTCATCTATTGCATGTTGATATTGATTTGATTCAATATTTCCAAAAGTCTTAAAAAGCGTTCTCATCACTGAGATTGCAGTTTCTTTCTGATTCTCAAAAGTATCGTCAGTCCGAATTATCCTATCTAAACAAGCCTTTGATGAATCTTCATCTAATATGCTGTTATACTCCTGAGACATTTGTATCAATATAGCCGTTATAGCCAATAAATGATGGAATGATTTGCCATTATTATTCCGATTATCAAATAAGTTACCCGAAGTAGCAAGCAGAGTGCTTCCAACTGCCGAAACTGCCACTGATGAAACTGCAATACTAGGTAATTTTCTTAAAAATTCGATTGACGAACACGAACGAGCAAGAACCTCTGTTTTTAAGGACTCCCTTTCTTGAGAAGCAAAATTAAACTGTTTTGAAAATTGTTGCAATCCAACTTCATCCTTGTTGTCTAGTTCTATCGAAATAATATGGTCTAAGAGCAATTTCTCTTTTTCAGAGATCGTTTTTCCTTCAGTATTAATCCAACATTTATAACACACTTTTTCAATATACTGACCGTATGAATCAATATTGGGCCCCACATTATCACAAACAATCCTTATCAAAGATTCTCTACTGTCTTTTGATGAAAAACTAATGCTAGATTCAATTAATGCATTTGTCAACAAGCTGAATTCTTCATCAGGTGCTTCGATCAGAAAATTCCAACTCTCATCCATGTTCAATGAATTTAGATTGCAAAAATAGTATTATTCCAATTTATTTGAGTGCAACTCATTTCATTTTATTGGTTCTCACCACAAAGAGCCATTCCTCCATATCTATCGGACATCTTATCCAATTCCTCTGTCACGCGCCGCCTAAAACCATCAGGGTCAAGCACTTCGAGCATTGACCCGTAGCTCAATATTTGTCCGACCAACTCTCTATTTGGATAAACTGTCAATTCTACATCGCCATATTCGCGGCCTTCTTTCCAGTTGGGTGTACAAATGGTGTGTTGAGAATTGTGCATTGGTTTCGTTGTAAGTCGTCCAAATGTGTATCGGTCGTGAGCGCGTAACACTATTTTGGTCAACTCTGCATTTTCTTCAAAAGTCACTCCTACCAAGTGCGACAAATAACTGTATTCGTCTGGCATAGGAGGAATGTGTTCTATAGCATTCGTCCGTTTGATTTCACCCTTAATGCGGTCAAGGGCGACGACAAACCTTCTCATAGGTTCCCTACCTTCCCGTTCAGAAACGCCTATTGCGAACCTTCGTTCGTTATACTCCATCAACCGATGAGGATGAAAAACTATTTCCATTCTCTTACGGTCGAAAGGACAATATTCAAATTGTATGGGCTTTCCCATGCCAATATAAGAGCTGATTTTATCATAATAGTCTTGCAACTTCGCCTTGAATTGGATATTCTTCAACGGGTCTCTATCAGTCCCAAAGTATTGGTAATCCGTATTTCTTCCCCTTTGAATTGGTGTAACTGGATAGCCATAATCGTTCAAGGTCTTAACCACTTCAGGGACGACTTTCTTCAATGTCTTGTACAAATCATGATTAGATGGTGACGAAGCTTTTAGTTCGCCACTGTCAAACTCTGTTAGTACATCTTCATAGGAAACTAGTTTTCCGGTCATGAGTAGGCGATAGAAAATAGAAACCAATTTTCCCCTATCTCCTTGGTATGTGAACACGTTTTCTTTCATGACAATATATTAGAGCATAGTCAATCATGAAATTGATTACTAGATGACACCGCAAATATAGTCATTTTTCGGACCAATGCTCAGTTTGTCGGTATTTTTCTTTGGTTTCATTTTGCCCATAGGATTTGGTGCAAAAATAGACAAACTGCATCTAAAGGCGCGATTGTAGTAAACTTATAGTGGAAATAGCGTTTGGCAAACATCAATTTGTCAGATAAAAAAAGCAAATGTTCCGCCAAACTTGCCAAAAAAATCAAAGTTTGGCGGAACATTTCAAGAAAAACACTACCTTTGCAAAAACATTAGAACGCTATGGATAAGATTATTGGACGTGATACAGAACTGGCGAAGCTGTCAGCCTACAACCAAAGCGGAAAGTGCGAATTCGTCGCTTTGTATGGAAGGCGTCGCGTTGGCAAAACATCCCTTATTCGTTATTTCTTCAAGGATAAATTCGACTTTTTTGTCAGCGGCGTGTTGGAAGGAAACCGGGAAGACCAAAGGGATGCCTTCTTGTCGGCCCTGACCAAATATGGCTACGAGGGCCCCGAACCGAAGAATTGGAAACAGGCTTTTGAGGCTTTGGGAACCATTATCGAGAAAAACAAGCGCAAGAAACGTTGTGTGGTTTTCATCGATGAAATCTCTTGCTTCGACTTCGAGTATTCCGGTTTCGTCAAAGAACTGGGTAGGTTTTGGAATAACACCGCTTCGTGGTACGACAACGTGTTTTTGGTCATCTGTGGGAGTGCCACTTCGTGGATGATTCGAAACGTCATCGAAAATCGAGGAGGGTTACATAAGCGGACCACACACGAAATGCATCTACGCCCCTTCAACCTTTATCAGTCCGAGATGTACTTCAAGGCCAAACACTATAAGTGGGACAGGATGACCATCCTTCAACTTTATCTGGCATTGGGCGGTGTGCCCTACTATTTCTCCCTGCTCGACCCAGCCAAGAGTGCGGCTGAGAACATCGATATGCTGTTCTTCTCCACCAATGCGGAATTCAGGAACGAGTTTCGACGCTTGTACACCTCTCTGTTCAAAACGCCTGAACGATACATGGACATCATCCGCCTGCTTTCAAAGAGCAAGGAAGGGTTGACAAGGGGACAGATTGCCACTGCCCTTAAAATGTCTTCGGGCGAGGAATTGACCAAGATGCTCAAGGATTTGGTTTATTGCGACCTCATCATCCACCATAGTGACGGAGGCAAAAAGAACTCCGGCATCTACAGATTGATTGATTTCTTCACCATCTTCTACCAGACTTTCTGCGCCTCCGAAACCATCACCGACCGCGCTTATTGGAGGCACACCCTCAACACACCAGGCCAAAACAACTGGTATGGACTGGCATTTGAACGCCTATGCATGTATCATATTTGGGAAATCATACAATCCCTGCGATTGGACACCATCCTCACCTCTTACTATTCTTGGCGTAGCCGCAAGACCACCCCGGGGGCACAGATTGACATGATAATAGACCGCGCCGATGGTGTTATTGATATTTGCGAGATGAAATACTCCCGCTATGAATACAGCCAAGATGCAGAAGAGAGCCAAAAACTTGGAAACCGAATCAAGACCTTCCAGACCGAAACCAAGACTTCAAAAGCCATTCGGACTGTCCTCATAACTACCAAGGGATTGTCGCAAGGTGAACATAGTGATGATTTTGCTAAAGTATTGACAATAAATAATTTATTTGTTGAGAATACTGAGGAAAGTTGAGCCAAACTTGCCAAAAATTTCAAAGTTTGGCGGTAAATTCTCTTTCGAAATCACTTCTTAAACTCGCAAATCCTAGGATAAAACTCCGACATTCTTTTCCTGAATTCGCTGTCCGCTGAGTTGGCATAGCTGCTGTCTTTTGCCTTCAGCCATCTAGGACCGTCGAAGAAACGGCGCATCTTCTTGTTTGTCGTTTTGTATTCAAAAACTCTCTAACACGAACTCCTCGAAGTTGTCAGGGGTAATCACCTTAAACTTTGCGTCAGGATAGGCTTCGGCAAAATGTTTAGGGATGGTGACCTTTTTCTTGGGGTTGTATTTGAACTCGAAAGCGGAAAGGATGCCGTCACTATCCTCCACATAGTCAATCTCTTTCTGCTCGTGGGTGCGCCAGAAATAACGGTTACACCATAATTGGTTGTAAGCCGTGAATTTAATCCTTTCGCTGATGGCGAAATTCTCCCACAAAGCACCGCTGTCGGTACGTAGTTCCATTTGCGAAAAGTTGGAAATGAGAGCGTTGCGAATGCCGTTGTCGTAAAAATAGATTTTCCGGTTGTTCTTCAACTCATTGCGCAGATTGCGGCTGAGTGACGGCAGACGGAAAATGATGTAGCATTTTTCCAACACATCGATGTAGGACTCCACGGTTTTCACGTCGATGCCTACGGTGGAAGCTAACTCCGAATAGCTGACTTGGTCGCCCACCTGAAAGGCAATGGCTTGCAGCAAGGTCAGCAGTTTGTCGCTCTTCTTGATATTCCCCATGGCAAGTACATCTTTATACATGTAGCTGTCGGCAAGCATCTTCAGCACATTGCGTTCGTTGCCTGTCGAGGTTACCACTTCGGGGTAGTACCCGTATACCAACCTATGAGCCAGAAGGCGTTTCTCGGTGAGCAATCCATGATGAGCCACCATTTCAGCGAATGAGAGCGGATAAAGTTGGTATTCCCATTTACGCCCAGTCAACGGTTCATTCAGCCGGTTGGCCAATTCAAAAGCCGAACTGCCCGTGGCCACCAATTGGACATCTTTCATCTGGTCGGTGATGACTTTCATGCGAAGTCCGATGTCCTTGATGCGTTGCGCCTCGTCGATGATGATTACCTTTCTGCCACCTAATAGTGTTCTCATCCTTTGTGCAGTCATATTCTCCATTATGTTCTGCACATCCACGTCGTCGCCCGAAAGCCAAAGCGCATCTTGGTCAGAAGGGAAAATTTCGGACAGCAAGCATGTCTTTCCCGTTTGGCGGCTGCCCAACAAGACGATGGCTTTCCCTTTGAACATTTGGTTTTTAATCTGTTCCTTTAATATACGTTGTATCATGGCTTCGTGGATTAATCGCGGCAAAAATACGAAACTATTTTTATATATTCCACAAATTTGGCAAAATTCATGGATTATATTCCACGAATTTGGCAAAAATCATGGATTGTATTCCACGATTTTAGAAAAATCTAATGGGTGATTTTCACTTCTTAAACTCGCAAATCTCAGGATAGAACTCCGACATTCTTTTCCTGAATTCGGTGTCCGCTGAGTTGGCATAGCTGCTGTCTTTTTCCTTCACCCATTCGGGGCCTTCGAAGAAACGGCGCATTTTCTTGTAGTCGGCGCGGTCGCAGAGGTAACGGAGGATGTAGATGAGCTCGTAGGACTTGCCGTTCTTTCCGTCCCAAACGATGGGGGAGAGGTCGTCATCGGGCCTTCCGTATCCGCTCAGGCGGTAGGCGAATAGCCTTTTCACGTCAGGGTCGTTTTCGATATAGCCCTTCTCAGCCACATAGTTGATGAACTCGGTGAAGGTCTCCACGCCCTTGTTCTCTGTCTTCAACTTCAGATAAAGGTGCTCCGTGTCATCGGCGGCACATTTGGATTGGAAGAAATCGTCGGGTAGGGCAAATTCTAAGGAAGCCTTGTAATCTTCCCAAATTTGGTCCACCAAGTCAGTAATTAGTGGATTTTCAAGGATGGGCTCGATGAGGTTCCGCTCTTTCAGAGTGAACTCGTCGTACAAGTCCCAGTAGTAATGCAGGTGTGTGGTCAGGTCGGTCTCCAAGAAACGGCGGTAGTCGGCGAAATAGCGCTCTAGGGTTTCGTCGCTGTCGTCATGCTCCAGCATCTCGGCAGAGGGTTGCCATTGCTGCATGGCTTTCCGCATGGCTCTGTCGTCAGGGTGTTTCCCATCGTTCAGACGGCAAACCAAATGGTCGAGATAATAGGAAAGGTCACCATCCTTCATCTCGAAACCTGTAGAGGTATCGTCCGTGCAGCAGGCACACAGCTTAGCCAATGCCGTAGTATCGCAATCGGCCTGCTCCAACAATGAGACGAAGCCTTCCTTGTCGTCGTGTTCCACACATTCAAGCAGTTTGGCCTTATCGTTTGAGGGGATTTGCAGGACGGCAAGGAACTCCGCGACCGTAGCCTTAAGCAAGGTCCGCAAGATGTTGAAAAGCTCATCGGGTATCATGAGTGGCGTTTCGCCATCGGCGTTGATGATGTTGTCTTTCTCCTCAATGATGAAGCGGTTGTTGTGGATGAAGACAATGGCGCTGTCGAAGGGACCATTCACCTCTATCCAAAGCTTTAGCGTTTCCTTGATAGTTGCATCGGTATCCTCGTCTTGAAAGATTTCTTCCAGGTCGCTGTCAAGTCCCTCGGGCAGGGGCATGGCGATGGCCTGCTTCAGTCCTTCGATGTAGAGCCTCCTCTTGTTGGTTTCGTCCTTGCCGTTCATGGGTTATTTCTTATTCGTAATGCCTAATCCTAACCTCAACGTCGTCGTTCTCCAGCAGTGCAGGGATGCCGCTCACGTCCGTCTGGCCATAATGGTAAGGGAACAGCACTTTCGGCTTGACAACCCTTGCGGCATTGACCAGTTGCTCCACCGTCATGGTGTAAGGTTGGTTGCAGGGGAGGAAAGCAACGTCAATGCCTTGGATGTGGACCATTTCGGGGATGTCCTCGGTGTCGCCGGCGATGTAGATGCGCAGCCCGTCGAGGGTGAGGATGAAGCCGTTGTCGCGTCCTTTGGGGTGGAATTGCAAATGCCCTTCGGTGGTGTTGTAGGCAGGCACGGCCTCAACGATAATGTCATCAGCCAGTCGCAGTGTGTCACCGTTAGCCATCACCTGGCCGTAGCCCAGCATCTCGGCGCAACGTTGGTTAGTGATGAGTTGGGTGTTGTCGCCAGAGAGTTGTTGGATGGCTGTTGTGTCAAGGTGGTCGAAATGCTCATGCGTCACGAAGATGTAGTCCGCTTTGGGCATGGCGGCGTAGTCTATAGTCTTGTCGCCTAACTTTGTCACGGGGTCGATTTGGAGCTCCTTGCCGTCATACTCGATGCGCATGGAGGCATGCACCAAGGCGTGGATGGTGACGGTCTTGCCGCTTTTCGTGGTGAAGACGTCGGTTTCGTAAGCTTTAGTGTCAGACTCAGTTTCAACAGGCTTTCCTGCTTCTTTCCAAGCCATGATGCCGCCATTAAGATTCACGACTTTGAAGCCTTCGGCGGACAGTTTTCCTGCGGCGGAGGCAGAGCGTCTCCCGCTACGGCAATACACGGCAATGGTCTTGTCGGTAGGGAGGATGGACTTCGCTTGCGCCACGAAGTCAACTTGTTTCACATCAATGTTGAGGGCATTAGCGATATGTCCTTCGTCGTATTCTGCTGCAGTTCTTACGTCGAGCAGGACCACATCGGGGTCTGCAATCAGTTCGGCGAAACGGTTGACGTCGGCGTTTTCAAAATGCTGCTGCCCGCAGGCGGTGGCTAAGCCTAAAAGAGTGAGTAGACTCATGATAATCGTGTTTCTCATATTTTTCAGTATTTATTCATCAAACAGCGTGTTTTCACTGGCCTTGCGCGCTTCGTCGAATTTGGCCTTCATGGTAGGATTCTTGTAGGTGAGCTTTCGAATGGTCAGTTCTTCAGTGTCCTGGTTGGCAAGGCGCAGATAGTTTTCCGACTGCTCAAAACTCTTCTTGATGTCCTGTAGTTTCTTGATGGTCTCGTCAATCTTTTTGATGGCATCGTCAAACTTTCCGGCCGCCCTGGTATAATGGTCTCCAAACCTGTTACGGAATTCTATGAGTTTGTTCTCGAAGTTGGTGACATCCACCTCCTTGCTTTGTGCCAAGATGAGCTGCTTCTTGTATTCAAGACTCTTCTTCGAGGCCTGCACCAACAAATTGATGAAAGGCACAAAAAACTGCGGGCGGATGACATACATCTTTGGATAGAGGTGCGACTTGTTCACAATGCCAGTGTTATACAGCTCATTATCAGCTTCCAACAGGCTGACCAACACGGCAAATTCGCAGCCTTTTTTCTTTCGGTCTTCATCGAGTTTCTTCAAGAAATCGTCGTTCTTGTGTTTTGTGGCCGTGGTGTCCATCTCGTTCTTCATCTCAAACATGATGGAGATGTACTCCGTGCCATCCTCCGAGTCGCGGAAGATGAAGTCGCCCTTGGTTCCGTCACTCGCATCGTTGTCCTTGTCGAAATAGGCATTGGGCATCATCGGACGGATGTATTGCTCAAACTCGATGCTGCAATGCTGTTCAAGAGTTTCGCCGACCATCTTTGTCGACATCTTTGTCTTCAGGTCCTTGTAGTAGTCAATCAGTTCTTGTTTCATGTCAAGCTCTTCCTTGTGCTTCTTGACGAGATTGGTCTCATTGATTTGTGCTTCGCGTTTTTCCAGTTCTATGGCATTGCGAAGTCGAGAGATTTCCGTGTCTTTCGACTGGACAATCTCTTGAGCCTTATTCCGCTCTTCCAACACGGCCAGTTCACGCTCTTTGGCGCTTTGTGCAATGGTGGAATTAAGTTTCTCAATTTCAAGGTTTTTCCCTGCCAATGCTGTTTCCAGTTCGCTTTTCTTTTGGGCTGCGGCACTTTCCAACAGGCTCTTCAAGCGCGCAATCTCAGCATCTTTCTCTCCTTGTAGTTTGAGGATCGCTGAGTTTCTTTCATTTGTCAATCGCATTATTTCCGCATCCTTCGCCCCTAATTCTTGCTCTTTCCGGCTGAGTTGCGTCTGGAACAATTGTTCTTTCTTGGCGGCAGACAATTCCTGCTCTGCCTTAAAACGTTCGCTAGCCTCAACCATACGATGCGCTATTTCAGCCTCAAACTCGGCGTTTCTCACTTGGCTCACGATAGCGGCATAGTCAGCGTCGTCAACGGAAAACACGTTCCCGCATTTTGGGCATTTGATCTCTTTCATACTGTGCAAAGATTTGATGGGTGCTGGAAATAAATATAACAAAACCCTCTGGAAATCAGCGGGTTTTTGTGTGTAAAATAAGTGGAGATGGAGGGAGTCGAACCCTCGTCCAAACAAGGAACCCCCATGGTTTCTACATGCTTATTCCGCTGTTGGTTTTCGTGCCGCGCAAGGGAGCGAACGCCCTAAACGCGACCTTATCTCCTGAGTTTCGCCTTGCCGTCGGAGCGCCGACAAGACTATCCCGAAATTGCTTAGCACCTCGTTCTCAGGCCGGAATCAGGAATCTCCACCTGCGAGATGTCTCGTCCGCTCACCTTGTGAGCGGATTAAGCCAGTAATCTACTGTACTTCGATTAGGCAGCGAGAGCGTAGTTGTTTTCGCCAATTACTTTTTTGCAGTCAAGATTAACGAGCGTCACTGCGAGGCTCGGCATGCTTACATGACAATTCATCTTGCTGTCAAAACCATACATCCCCTTTTTCAGTTGAGAGTTGATAGTTGAGAGTTTAGAGTTGTCATCTCTCAAAGAACGGACCGCAAAAATACATCAAATTTTGTTAGGCCGCCATAGGCCTCGCAAAATTTTTCCTACAACTCGCTAAGAAACTATTAACTATCAACTACAAACTGTCAACTATTTTAAAGGACTGCCAAAGCGTACCACATCGTCCTTAGTGATAGTGCTGCCGCAAAGGATGACCAAACGCTCCACGATGTTGTGCAACTCGCGGATGTTGCCCGTCCACTGGTACTGCTGCAAGGCCTCGATGGCGCCTTTGTCGAAGTGTGGCGCGGCCTTGCCCATGTCTTGCGAAATCATCTCCACGAAGTTTTCCACCAGCAGCGGGATGTCGTCCTTGCGCTCCCGCAACGGCGGCACCTGGATGACGATGACGCTCAAGCGGTGGTAAAGGTCTTCCCTGAAATTGCCCTTCTCGATTTCCGCGCTCAGGTTCTTGTTGGTAGCGGCCAAAATTCTCACGTTCACGGGGATTTCCTTCTCGCCACCTACGCGCACGATCTTGTTTTCTTGCAAAGCCCTCAGCACCTTGGCTTGTGCCGAAAGGCTCATGTCGCCAATCTCGTCCAGGAAGAGGGTGCCGCCGTCGGCCAATTCAAAATCACCTTTCTTCTGCTTGATGGCAGAGGTGAAGGAACCTTTTTCGTGACCAAACAACTGGCTTTCGATGAGCTCCGCAGGGATGGCGGCGCAGTTGACCTCGATGAAGGGACCGTGGCTCCTCGCGCTGAGTTCGTGCAGCTGTCGGGCGACGAGTTCCTTGCCCGTGCCGTTCTCACCCGTGATGAGCACCCTGGCATTGGTGGGCGCCACCTTTCCAATCATGTCCTTGACTTCCATCATCGGCCCCGACTCGCCAATCATCCGGCTTTGGATTTTGACGGCTTTCTTCAAGACCTTGTTCTCTGTGGCCAAGTGCTTCTTGTCCAATGCGTTGCGCAAGGTGATGAGCAGGCGGTTCAAGTCAGGCGGCTTGGGGATGAAGTCGAAGGCGCCTTTCTTGATGGCTTCCACGGCGGTCTCGATGGTGCCGTGCCCCGAGAGCATAATGACGGGTACGTCCGATTCCTTACGGATGGCTTCAAGGGTCTCTATGCCGTCCATCTCCGGCATCTTAATGTCGCAGAAGATGGCGTCAAATTCCTGGTCCTTAATGTGTTGCAGGGCTTCCATGCCTGTCGAGGCATCGTCCACCTGATAGCTTTCGTTTTCGAGGATGTCGCGCAGTACGCGGCGGATGGGGGCCTCGTCGTCGATGATGAGTATCTTGGTCATCTTGTCTATTTTTGTGCAAAGATAGCGAAATTTTTAAATGCTGAATGCTGAATGTGGAATGCTGAATGTGGAATGCTGAATGCGGAATGATGAATGTGGAATGCAGAATGATGAATGTGGAATGAATTTTGAAATCTTGAAATCTTGAAATCTGAAATTTTGAAATCTTGAAATTCCGAATCACAATTATTTCTATTTTTGCCTTCAAATTGAATCAAAATGAAGAAAATTTCCCTGTTTTTTGGTGTGCTGTTTCTACTGCAAACGGCGCTTATTGCCCAAGATACGCTGCCTGCACCTTCTTCCTATCGCATTAATAAGGTGTCGTTCAACATGGTGCTCGTCGAGCAAGGCAGCTTTTGGATGGGAGCCCAACACATGGATACGGCCGAGTTCAACTACGATCGCTACTCGCAAACTGACGAGTTGCCCGTGCATTATGTGACGATTAAACAGAATTACTACATCGGTCAAACCGAGGTGACGCAGAAGCTTTGGAAAGCCGTAATGGGTTATAATCCAAGCAAAAAGAAGGGCGATAAGCTTCCTGTGACTGATGTCGATTATTATGAGGTGCAGGAGTTTCTGTATCGTCTCGACAGCATCACGGGGATGCAGTTCCGCCTGCCTACCGAGGAGGAATGGGAGTATGCGGCGCGTGGCGGAAAGAACTCACGAGGCTATGTTTACAGCGGTGGCAAAGATGTGGACCGTGTGGCTTGGCATAACGGCAATACTGGGAAACTTATGAATCCTAAGAAACGCACCCCCAACGAGTTAGGCATCTACGACATGAGTGGCAATGTGTGGGAATGGTGCAGTTCCAAATACCATTATTTTGACAGGGAACGCAATGCCAAACTGGGCAAGGAAGGCGAGATGTACTGCATCCGTGGTGGGGCATGGCAGCTGCCTAAGACCTCATGCCGCGTGTCATGGCGTGGCAAACGCCTGCCCGACCTGAAGAATTCTTTCGGTGGATTTAGGCTGTGCTTGGATGCGACATACGTGAAAGAAGAGGAGTCCTCGGAAGACGAGATTCTGATGAAAGAGGCTGAAAATGAGGAGGAAAAGGAATGACCTTTTAAGGCGTCAGCCTCATTTTCTTGTTCCTGTAATTGATGACGGCCTTGTGCCGCTTGAGCAAATCCCCGCCGAGGATGCCGTCGATATGGGGCAGACCGAGTTTGCCGTACATCTCATGGATATTTTCCAAATCTAAGGCAACGGCTTCATAGTCAAAGATTTCCATATCACCCAAAGAGAAAACGTCGATGCGGAAGGTGGCGCTCTCTAAATCGGAGCTGCCCACACCTGCCGTCATGCCTTCTTTTTTCTCGAAGGTCAGGCCGTCGATGAAGGAGGAGATGGTCTTGGGGTCGAAAACGGAGCGCGAGGCACCCGTGTCGATGAGGAAAGAGGCTTCCTTACCATGGATCATTCCTTTGACCATGATATGGAAGCCTTCTCCTTCGATGTCAAGCAGTTGGATGGGAATTTCTATGTAGCGTCGCATTAGAAATTCGGCTTGACGGCGTATTTCTTGTAGAAGTCCTTGATGACCTTCACGGCGTCATCGGCGGTGTCGACGATGTGGAAGATATCGAAGTCCTCTTCCTTGATCATTTTGTTGGGAAGCAAGGTGTTCCTGAACCAGTCGACAAGGCCGCTCCAGTACTCGCTACCGACAAGGACGACAGGGAACTCGACCATCTTGTTGGTCTGGATGAGGGTGATGGCCTCAGAGAGTTCGTCCAAGGTGCCGAAGCCGCCAGGCATGGCGATGTAACCCTGCGCGTAACGCATGAAGATGGTCTTGCGGACGAAGAAATAGTCGAAATTGATGTTCTTGTCGGAATCGATGAAGGGGTTGAAATGCTGCTCAAAAGGCAGGTTGATATTCAGTCCGACGCTGGTGCCACCACCTTGCTGTGCACCCTTGTTGCCAGCTTCCATGATGCCAGGGCCACCACCGGTGATGATGCCGAAGCCGTAGTCGGTAAGCTTCTCGGCAATCTCAACGGCCATCTGGTAGTACTTGTCGTCAGGTTGGGTGCGTGCCGAGCCGAAGATGGCCACGCAAGGCCCGATTCTGGACATCTTTTCCATGCCATCCACAAATTCGGCCATAATCTTGAATACTGACCATGCGTTGTGGGTCTTTATTTCGGTCCACGATTTTGGGTGAAAGCTTTCGTGGATAATTTGTTCGTCTTTTACTGATATTTGCATTGTAATCTGTTTGTAGTTATGATATTTTTCGTATTTTTGCAGCGCAAACGCGAATGTAGCTCAGTTGGTAGAGCATCAGCTTCCCAAGCTGAGGGTCGCGGGTTCGAACCCCGTTATTCGCTCGCGATTATTATTGTAGAGACGCGCCACGGCACGTCTCTACATTTTTTATTCCACGGGCGTGCCGCACTCAGGGCAGAATTTACCTGTCACCTCAGTGCCGCATTTCGGGCAACGCTTTGGTCCCACGGCAGCCATCGGCGTACCGCATTCAGGGCAGAACTTGCCGCTGCTTTCGGTGCCGCATTTCGGGCATTTCATCATGGGCTTGGGTGCCGGGGCAGGTGTGCCGCATTCGGGGCAGAACTTGCCTGTGATGGGCGTACCGCACTTCGGGCAGGGGACACCTTTTGCCTGAGCGCCACCTTGCGGGGCATACGGGTCGTAGTTGGCCTGCTGGCCTTGGTTGTTCCAAGCGTTTTGCATCGCGCCACCCGTCATGCCACCAGTGCCGGCGTTCATCATGCCGAGGCCGATGAAGGCATTGCCAGCGCCAGCTTCGTTGCCAGCGGCGGTCTCCATGACGTCGATGATCTTGCCTTGCTGCATCATTGAGTTGGAGCTGTATTCGTAACGGTCGATCTTGGCCTGGCTGGCGTCGTCGAGCGAGACGGACTCCACGGTGAAGCTGACCAACTTGACACCTCTGGCGCGGATGGGCTGGTCGAACACGCGCTCGTCCATCACTTGCTTTATCTCGTCGGTATAGCTCGGTAGCTCGAGCACGGGCACACGGTGTTGGCTGTTGCCCATCTCGTTGAGCACGTTCTGGAAGGCAGCGATGACTTCGCTACGCATCTGTTCAGTGATGTCGCCTTTCCTCACCACGTTGGCGGTGCCGGCATGGATGCGCATGAAGACGCCCACGTCGTCAAGTTTGAAGGTATACTTACCATAGCAGCGCACGTTGACACCCATCGGGCTGAGTGAGCCGGTCATCTGGTTCGGAATGGCGTGCGACCAGTCCTGGAAGGGAATGGGCGTGGCGGTGCCGAACTTGTTGTCGAGGATTTCCTTGGCGTTGAAGAAAAACACGGCCTGTTCCTTGGCGGGGGTGCCACCGTAGGTGAAACGCTGCCACATCTCCTTGAAGACGGGACCGAACTGTCCGCCGAAGAACGAGGGCGACGACGACTGGTCGAAGGTGTAGACGCCTTCTTCAGCAGTGGCGTCGAGCACGGAACCGCTGTCGTAGATGACGGCCACCTGGCCGGGGGCCACGAGGATGCGGCTGCCTTTTGAGATTTGATCCGTCTTGGTGGTTTGCTTCACCATCAGGGTGTCCATGTCCATGTTGTCACATTTGATTAGATCTAACCACTGATCTTTCAGGGTGCCTCCAACGGCGCCTGCGATTGCTTTAATTAATCCCATTGTGTTGTTGTTTAATTGTTGATTATTATTGATTTATTGATTTGTTTTCGTGTTGGGGCGGACCCGTGTGTCCGCCCTGTAATCGTTGTTTATTCTATGTCGTGGGCGGACACATGGGTCCGCCCCTACGTTAGGCTCTCGAATGTATATCCGTCAACACCCAATCGTGTTCCCCGTTGGTGATGACGCTGCCGCAATAGGCGCATTGTCCCGACGAGGTAATTTCGGTGGGTGCGCCGCAGTTCGGGCAGTTGGTGATGGTGTTGCCTTTCTTGCCTGGGTCGGTCTTTACGCCAGCTTTGCGGTTGAA
>LXOW01411717.1_pt1 | contig 32851 bp, 30 predicted proteins | sample 1368591 | NCBI WGS metagenome assembly LXOW01 (sample SAMN04884650, study PRJNA319009) | bovine gut metagenome | isolation source: Cow rumen | host: Bos taurus | place: Italy: Legnaro (PD) | collected 2014-07-09
GTCGGATTTGTCCTTCTTTGCAAAACTGATCGAATCTTGCCATAGGAAGAATTTCCGTTTTTTCTCCGAAGTTGATTATTTCTTCATTTAAATCAAAAGCGGCAACGATTTTTACGCCATATTTTTCAAATTCGTTGAAATGAAGTAATGCCCGTCCCAACTTTCCTGCGCCCACAAGAACCGCAGGCGTAGGTTTATTGCAGCCAAGACACTCTTCAATCCTCTCTGTCAGTTCAAAGGTCGANNGTTTCCGGCGAGATATTTTTCAGCATTCTCAGATATTCCGGAAGCCTGCCCAAAGTCGCTTTTGATACGGCACTTTTATCCATTGCTATTCCTTCCTTATCTTATCTTCGTCATTATTTTATCAAACATTTTTATGGTTTGAAAATTCTTAAAATAGATAATCGGTATTATCAATATCGATAATGCGCTTATCAACTAAAAAACCGACCTGCATAGGGAGATCGGGTCGTGTATTAGTATTATAAATATTTTCTTTTGGCTTCACACAGTTCCGTGATAAACTGCCGATCAAGCCGTGATAATTTATATCCATTCCTATATATCAAAATATCTTTATATACTTTTTTGTTATCTTCGCATTTTCTTTGCACCAAATTATATCGGTCAAGAAGCTTTTGAGGCGTAGGAGATACCCACATAAAGGTTTCGGGGTTAATGGACAACAAGTCAAACTGGCTTGCTCGTTCAAAAATAAAGATTCTGCGGCTTATATTATCGGGCAGTTCTTCTTTGATAACTTTTGAAAGGGGCATAGAGGGAACGTACGGATCTGCGTGAGCGATTTCGATGTGGTTTGTCAAGTCATCAAAGGAGATTCTCTGCTTTTTCGCTAAATCACTGTCGGCACTCATAATAAGTGAATATGTAAATTCAGTGACTAATTCATACTGAAATCCTTTTTCTTCAAGCATTGCCTTAAAATATTTGTCATAGTTTTCAGCGTATCGGATGATACCGAGCTTGTAGTCATGATTCAGTATATTATGGATAACACGCTGAGAATTGGTCTCTTTATAGAAAACCTCAGCGTCATCTTTGGAAAGTGATTTTGAAAAATTAGCAAATGCTTCGGAAATATAACAGGCTCGTGGGACGGAAATTGAAAACTTCTGTTTTTTCGGCGCATCGGCTTTATAAAATTTTTCAACGTCGTCGATCTGTTTAAGAATCTCTATTGCGAAATTAATGAATTCCTCACCTTCGGGTGTCAGCTTCATTCCATTTTGTGTACGGTCGAAAATAGTTATACCGAGATCGTTTTCAAGTTCTTTTATTGAACGACTGATGTTCGGTGCCGCGATAAGAAGAGCCTCAGATGCCTTGCTTAGAGATCCTGCCTTGGCGACCTCGAGTGCATGTTTCATATGTAGTAAATTCAAACGGTCTCACCACCTTTTAATATATCTATATATTATAAAAGCAATTGATGAAAAAATCTATCGTTTTCAATTAAAAAACTTACTTCAAAGAATCACTTACTTAATGACACAAATCCTGCCTTTTCTCACATACATGTTTTACTCGAATTTTATGCTACCTTTTTCAAAAATGAGTTTTTACAGTTTGACCTTCAGCCTGCAAAGCCCGTGGCGTTCTTCGCGGTCGAAGACGGACTGAGGGAGCTGCGGCAGCTTTTTCTTTGAAAAGGTCTTCTATTTTTTCACGGCTGAGTATTATGTTCTGATTGAGCATCATATAAGAAAGCAGCGCGTATTCCTTTCCGGAGAGTTCAACATTCTTTCCTGATCGTGTAACAATGTGCGAGGAAAGATCAAGAATAAGGTCACCACAGGACAAATTGCTGGAGTGTGCATTTGATAAACTGCGTATCAGAGAGCGAACTCGTGCCAAAAGCTCGTCCATAGAAAATGGTTTGACCAGATAGTCGTTCGCGCCAAGATCCAGACCGTGGACTCGATCGGCAATCGCATCACGAGCAGTGAGATGCAGGACGGGTATCCCAATTCCTTTATCTCGAATTGCTTTAAGAACAGCGAACCCATCCATTTTCGGCATCATAACATCAAGAATTGCAGCATCGTATTCTATGCTCTTCAGGTAGTAGAGTGCGTCTTCGCCATTGAAGCATGCATCTATACTGTATCCTTCTTCACTTAACCTTTTCGTTAGGATTCTATTCAAATCTCGTTCGTCTTCAGCAATAAGCAATCTCATAGTAAAGCCCTCCATTCAATTCTATTAAAAGATAACACGAGATTATTAGAAGATCATTAAGTTGTTTCAATCTTCGAGCATTTTCACGATTAATTTTATTAGATTGAGACCAACAGAAAACCAATTGCAATCCCAAGTATTTCAATTTCACCATACCAAAATAGGCTTGAGCAAACTTCGTGTAACTTCCGGTTCAAAAAAGCCAAGGTTAGCTAGATTGGGATTGAAATCGTTGTAGACCTCGAAGTCGTTTCCGGGAGCCTTGTGAAAGAGCACCCAGCCGCCTCCGCCGAACACCTCGATATATCTCGAATAGTGCGCCGGAAATCTCACAACGATCTCGTCCCTTAAGGCTTTCTTTCCGCCAATCCAGGACTTAAAACTGTTCATTATGCACCTCGCTTGCATGCGTATCTCCTTTCGTTTTTGCAACAAAAAAAGCCGGCTGAATTATTACTTCAGTCGGCTGAATGGTGAGAAATCTTTTTGATTTTTCAATTGCTTTGCTCAATGCATTTTTATCTGGTCTAAATAGATACGAAATATCTTAAAGCGCTAATCAGTTTTTCTTCCCGGCGTTAATTCTTTCGCATATCTGATATTTACTTAAACCACCAAAAGCTTTGTTGAAGGTATCAAAATCGGCGTTATCCGGTAGTCCCAGGCAGCTAAATAATTCCTTCCTGAATTCGTCGTTTTCTGTATTCAAAAGATCCATCTTATATGAATAATCGGATCGGAATTTATTATCGTCAAAAATGTATGTCGGGATTCCCGTTCGAACTCCTCCGTGCGGAGAAGAGTAATCTTTAAGATACTCTTTCAACTTATTTGATATTTTGCTGAAAGAGATGTAGGTATGCGCAAATCCCCATTCTACATACAAATTGTACCCCAAATCAGGAATCAATTTATCTTTTATAAGCATATCTTGAGTAAAAAGAGTTGTATGGGGCGTACGGCTAATAACTTTGGAGCATACTAAATGAAATTCGATTTCATTCGGTTCCAGCTTCTTATGATCAACGATCGCATGTGTCCCCCATATAATATCGTTATCCGAGCAAATCATCATTCTTCCCAAAGGTACGGATGAAAGATCCTCTGCTTTAAGATCGCTTTTTGATGATATCAATTTGTATGGTCGAATCATAATCGGAACAGTCATGAGAGAACGAAGACTGTGGTCTTCAGGTAAATCCTTCATAGATAAAAACTGCTTAACCGTTCCGGTAATCAGTCCGTATCCATAATGTGTTCTGTCATAGTCAACTCTGAAAATGTCGCCCGGCTTGTAGCGTACTGTCACCTTTTTTGCATTTTTGAAAGCGGCCAATTTGTCGAAATAATCTGAAGCACACGTGTTGATATAATACTCCATAAAACTATGGAAATCAGTATTGTTTTGTATTTTTTCTATTCTCTCGGTTTCTCCAATGGGGAATTCTTTATTTGCCCTGGGATTTCTAAGGAGAAAAAACGCTCCATCCTGTCTCCGTTTTGAAAAATCGATTTCACATCCAAATGCAGGGATACCGGATATTGTTGACGCACTAAGCTTTTTAGCCTTTCCTCTGTCGGTTAACGGCAGCAGCATACCTTCACTTGTTTTAAGCGTTGTATCATATTCACAATAACTACGAAAATTGATCGTTCCATCCTTCCAGACTTGATTTTGCTCCAAAATTACCTTGACGATGGTATTCGAATCAAAAAAAGCTATTACCCTTGTATACCAGAGATTGGTTTTGCTGACATATTTTTTTACATCCCACGACTCGTCGATGTATGCCAAGGCAAGATACTTTCTTTCGGCTGAAGATAATTCAATGAAAGGATCAGATCCAAATATGTTGTCCCACTCTTTTTCAGAAAACATAGACATAAACCTCTGAACAATATTAGTTTTGCTTCTCTTTATTGTATCGTTCTTCAAATTCTCTGACGGTCTTTTTTATTGTGATATCTATTCTTCTGTCGCAGAATTCTCTGATATGCTCGGGAATTTCCCGATAAAACGCTTCCGCAATGCCGCCGGCGATACACGCCTGAGTGTCTGCGTCGCCGCCGAGGGACACTGCGTTACGAATCGCGCTTTCATAATCATTTGATTCAAGAAAAGCGATTATTGCCGGCGGAACGCTGTAAGACGCACGGCTGTCAAAAACGTGATTTTCGCGAATCGTCGACAGCGGTGTCGACAGATCATAAAAATGCTTCTCAATATACTTCTTTATTTCGTCTTTTGATTGTCCGTCAAGCGCTAGTCTGATCGCGGCGGCAACAGCCTGCGCACCTTTAATCGCCTCAAGATTATTATGCGTAGGAAGGCAGCTTGCTTTGACCTGACGCATCATTTGGTCAAAATCTTTGTATGCCCAGGCAATAGGCATGACACGCATTGCCGCTCCGTTTGCATAGCTGTGATTTGACTTTGAATTATAGTCCCGAGCCCATACAGAAAACATCTGACCGAATCCGGCATTAGGGAAATAAGAAAAATACTGCCTGTACTGCGCGGCAAACTGCCGACTTCTGCCACGGATACCAAACCTTCCTATTTCCGACGGATCGTTCAATATAGTTTTGCAAACAGCAGCAATAAGAACACTGTCATCGGTAAAAGTGCTCTCCGCCATGAGGGGGAAGTCATACTCTTTCGTGCAGTGAACTTCGTAATATGATCCTATAACGTCTCCGTATAATGCGCCGAACACAATTTTTTCCTCCCCTCGTTCATTTTTTTATATTATAACACCCATTTGTGAATAATTCAAGATTACGTGGCCTGTCCCCAGTCCGATTCCGGTTGAACCCCCCTAAACGGGAAAAAATCTATGAACTTCGTCGAAAAAGCGATTTTTGAAAAAGCGCGAAAAACGGCGAAAAACAAAGAAAACCAGCGAAAATCGCTGGTTTTCCGGGTCAAATCTATTTAGACCCTTAAGCATGTGGCCACGCTTCAAATTGGATCGGGGGTGCCAAAAAACCTCTATTTTGCGGCTTGTAATTGTACGATTTGGATCGTTTTCACTTTGTGATTGTACGATTTGGATCGCATAAAACTAAAAAGCAGTCAGAATTGTTTATAAATTCTCTTCGACTAATGTCTTCAATTCTTCGTAAATCTGAATCCGGTCGTCGGTGATACAGCCATTTTTGATAATACTCTCACATTGACGCACGATTTCAGTAAATTCTTCTTTGGAGACAAGAAGCCCTATTGGAAGTTCATGAACGCCGAATTGGAGCGAACGGATATTCTTTTCAAAAACAAGTTGATAGGTTTTTGTATCGGCATTCTTACTTTCAAAAGCATCGTCAAGAAATGAGTATGCTTTCTCTGCCCGATACTTATCATTTTTGAAAAGAATAAAATAATAACGCAAATCTGGCATTGTTTGTTGTTCACAACGGGGAAATAAATAATTGTGCAAAGGTTCTTGTAATGCGAATGGAATACACCCGTTACCACGATTGAGCAAAAAATCAAAAGATTGGTTATCGACCAAATCCGAGGTGAATTTGCTGAGTATTTGATTACGAGCATCTTCTGAGAGCGCGTTCAACTCTTTTACTGCTTTGTCAAGCAAGACGTTTGCTTGCTTTTTCAAGCCGGACGAAAACAATTCTCCGTATTCAGTTATATACTTTGAAAAATCTGAGTATTGCATAATTATAACACCTTATCTTAGTTCAGTTTTTTTATCACAGGATTATGAATAAGTCAACCCGGCGAAAGTGAAGTATGAAGCGGTAAAATCAACTGTTATTGGTCTTTTTTTCGATAGTCACGCAAGACGACGTGAGCATTCTCTGAATTCTTCCGCAGAGATTGCGGAGAGTTTTGAAAGTCTGTTCGTCGATTACGCTTGAATTCAGAAGCATTTTCAGCCAACTTTCGGTTTCAACGCACTCTTTTCGCGCGATCTTGAATTTGGAAAGCATATCGGGAAGGCTTTGCGGATACTGCGCCTCGGTGATATTCGCAAAAACGCTTGACGACGATTTGCGAAACTGAAAGACGGCGTTTGCGTTTCCCTTTATGGATTTGCAAAGCGCTTCGCATTTCGACGCAAGTTCTTCGGAATAGTCAAGCAAGAGGTTTTTCGGCATAGCGATCGGTTCCTTTCGCACTAAATCAACGGCGAAGCCGTTGTATGTAATTGCGACGAAGTCGCGTATGTAATCAAGGTCAAGCGAAGCGAGACCTTGAATGTAATCAATGCGAAGCATTGTATGTCATCAAGCCGCCGAGAGGACATGCAAGCGCTTGCGCGCTTGATTACATACCGCTTCGCGGATTACATACAACGCGCAAGCGCGTTGATTACATACCAAGCCTGGCGGCTTGGATAAAAAATCAAGCAGCCACCGGCTGCTTGATTTTTTGAGGCGCTACTCAAAATCGGACCGCATGGTGTTTTTTAGCGTCAAAAACCCGCTTTTTGTTGTACAGAATGGATCGTATTTAATCTTTCAATATCACATCTTCGAAAGATTCATCTATATCTTCATACAATTCAGAAAGATAGTTAAAGACTTTAGCGGTATTATAACAGCTTATCCACGATTTTGAAGGAAGATCAAAACGTTCGAGCATATATGCGAACACATCACTTTCGGGTGCAAATATAACGATTCTGTATGTGTTATCGTCAAAATACTTCTTCCCGATAACCGACGGATACTTTTCTAGCGATTCGTTCTTATGCTCTGTAGCCGCTGCGGAAAGAAGAGTGAGCTTGCTCAATTCGCATATTTTGTTCTGTTTTCCACATCTGTCAGCAAGGAAGAACGTGACACCTACCGTAATAAGTTCCGAAACAGCAAATCCAACAAAAACGATATTCTCTCTCTGAGAAAAATCACCGAGATCCTTTCCTTCAGTAAGCAGTACACACCATGCGATATGCACAAACAAAAGGATTACAAAAACAAAAGTCAATATTAATAATCTTACAAATCTGTTTTTGTGTTTTGAAAGATTGGATGTCGCTTCGTCAACCGTCATATAAGATTGCGAGCCGTCATTCAAGGAGGTAATGAAGTTGCATATTTCCTTAGCATTTTCAAGATTGATTATATAGCAAATCCGATCCGGAAAATACAGCGATATACCTGTCCCGCCTCGCATTGGTTCGACCTTTTTTATACTGGAGATCGATTCATGTAATTCGCTGCCATAACCAAAATACGCGTCGATTTTATTATTGTCGATCGTCAAATACGCGCCTTTATTATGATTAAACAGAAGAATTGAAAACATGCCAAAAATTAAACCTATTACCGTAAACGCGAAGCTAAAGATAGCAGCAGCTATTTTTCCCGAACGGATTGCATCAATTCCCCATAATCCGAATTTCACGGCAATAATTGATCCGGCTATGATAAAGAATAAGCAAAATAAATATTTCTTTATGTGAGTTTTAAAAACGCCCTTCATTCTCATCCGATCCTCTTTTTTTAAACCTATTATACTGCTTAATTGTAAAAAAATCAAGATTTCAGCCATAGCAGGCACTGCTTGCGAACAGAAAAATCATATTTTCATGGTATAATAAGCGCTGTCTTTTCAATCATAAAAAGGAGGCGTATTATGAAGAGAATCTATGATAACAACGAGCGTCCGCACAGTTATCTGGGCTATAAATCACCGGCGGAAGCGGAGAGATTATACTACGAAAAGCACGCAAAATGATTTGGACATGCCCGGTCCGAAAGTGGCTTCTTTTTCAGTTTTGATCTCTGCTTTCTGCTGTAATGACTTTTCCTGTCTAAATGCTTTTTTCATACAGTCGTGAGAAATTGGCGCTTTTTGCCTAAAACAAGGCACTTTTGGTGCATAAAGATACAGATAGCCCCCGAGTTTTAGACATGTACAGTACAAAACTCGTGGGTATTCCAAATGTGGTATTGCTTCAAATTGGATCGCTGATCGATAAATCGCTGTTTTTCGAGGTTGGTGTTGTACGAAATGGATCGGTTTTTTCTTCCTGCATATGCGGTTTGAAGGTATAGTTTTTTTCGCGCAAAATCAAAACTCTTACTGACGGTATAAAAAATTATATACGAATAATATGACCAGTCTGTTGCTTTTCCGGTTTTGATGCAGTATAATATTCTACAGAAACACAATGGAGGTGAGCATATGAAGATTATGCTGGCAGATAACATACGCACCTTCCGAAAAGAACGATCGCTGACTCAGGAACAACTTGCAAAGGCACTGGGAGTGACGGCAGGCGCGGTATATAAGTGGGAGGCAAAGCTTTCGATCCCGGAGTTGGAGCTGATCGTCCAGATGGCGGACTTTTTCGATATTTCTGTGGACGTATTGCTTGGATATGAGGTCAAGGACAACCGCCTGGAAGCGACGGTAAAACGATTGCGGGAATTACGCCGCAGCAAAGACTGTGACGGGCTTGCGGAGGCAGAAAAAGCGCTTAAGAAGTATCCGCACTCATTTCAAATCGTAAATGCGAGCGCAGCGCTGTATCGCGCGTTCGGTATCGACAGCGGGGACAAAGCCCTGTTCCGACGCGCACTTGAACTTCTGGAGCAGTCCCGTCTTTTGCTGAGCCAAAACGAAGATCCTCAGATCAGTGAGCAGACGATATATGGGAGAATCGCGGAAACGTATTTGGGACTGGGCGAAACAGACAAAGCCGTAGAGTTGTGGAAGACCAATAACGCCGGCGGGCAGTACAGCCCGCAGATCGGCGATTCTCTTGCCCAAAACGGTCACGTTGACGAGGCGGTGCCGTTTCTGTCGGAAGCCCTTACGAATAGCCTGTCGGATTTGATCCGTACGATCGTCGGCTATATAAACGTATATTTGGAACGCTGCGATTATATTTCCGCGCAGGCGATCATGAAATGGGGGATCGGGCTCCTGCAGGGGTTGCGGAAAGCAGACAAGCCAAACTACTTCGACAGAGTCAGCGCAGCTTTGCTTGCTACCCTTGCCGGATCGCAGTTTCTGTCAGAGAAGGGCGGCGAGGCGCGCGAAACCCTGATAAAAGCCAAAGAACTTGCAGCATTCTTCGATGACTCTCCCAGTTATGACGAAAGCGATATCCGCTTTATCTCCCGCATCGAAGGAGCAAGCGCTCACGATGATCTGGGACCGACTGCGATGGCCGGAGTCGAGCTTGCTGTAAGCCAATTTGAAAATGAAGATTTTACCGCTCTTTGGAATTGCATCAAAAAAGAAGAGGAGAATCATTGTGGATAAAAAAGAACTTAAAGTGTTGCGGCGCCCATTTATAAAAGAGCTGTTCCGAAAGAACAAGTTAAATCTTGTGATGACTGTACTGGCGGCGTTTCTCGCTGCGGCATCGAATCTCGTGATCTCATGGACCATCAAGGCAATCTCCGATCTGATTTCCGGTGACACTGCCACCGACTATGGCACGTTACTGCTCGTTGTTGGCGTCGGTATTGTGATGCTGCTGGCTGCTTGGGTGCTCGACCGAACATTCCTTTCCAAATTCCGTGCAAAAGCGATGCAGCAGTACCGGAAATACGTCTTTGACCGGCTTTTAGAAAAAGGTATCCAAGCCTTCTCCGGAGAGAACAGCGCGCGTTATCTGTCTGCTCTGTCAAACGACGTGAATACCATCGAGCAGGACTATCTCCGGTTGCTTCAAAACGTGATTGAGGTCGGCATCACCTTTGTCGGCGCGCTGGGGCTGATGTTGTGGTACAGCCCGCTGCTGACGCTGATCGCTATCGGCTTCTCACTTCTGCCGATCATCGTATCCGTCGTGCTCGGAAATAAAGCGGCAGTAGCAGAAAAGAACGTATCCGACAAAAAGGAGCGCTACACCGGAATGCTTAAGGACGTGCTCTCGGGTTTTGCGGTGATAAAAAGCTTCAAGGCGGAGAAAAGCATCTCCTCCCTTCACGACGATAGCAACAACAGCGTTTCCGATGCGGTAAAAAAACGTGAGAAGGTCAAACTCCACGTCTCTTATGCATCCGGGCTTGCGGGCGGCATACTGCAGTTCGGCGTGTTCTTTGTAGCCGCAGCCCTGGCGCTTTCCGGCAAGGGCGGGATCACGGCTGGTACGGCAATCGTTTTCGTACAGCTTCTGAACTACGTGCTCGCTCCGATCCAGGTTTTCCCGATGTATTTTGCCGGGAAAAAGTCAGCCTACGGTCTCATCGACAAACTGGCAGAGGCGCTCAGCAAGAACGTCCCCGACGAGGGCGAGCACATCGCTCCGCGGCTCGCCGAAGGCATCTGGATCAACGACCTCGCGTTTGCCTATGAGGAAGGTAAGCCGGTGCTTAATGACGTGGATATGGATCTGCGGGCTGGCGGCTGTTACGCCCTGGTGGGCGGTTCAGGCAGCGGCAAGTCCACGATCCTGAATCTCTTGATGGCGTCATCCGATCAATACAGCGGTGAGATCCTTTACGACGGCAAAGAACTTAAAGGCATCTCTGCCGGCTCGCTATACGATCTGGTTTCCATCATCCAGCAGAATGTGTTCGTGTTCAACAGCACAATCCGCAACAACATCACCATGTTCTCAAACTTCCCGGAAGAGGAGATTGACCGCGCGGTTCGGCTCTCCGGACTTTCCAAACTCATTGATGAAAAGGGTGCGGATTATCTATGCGGCGAGAACGGCTCCGGTCTCTCCGGTGGCGAACGTCAACGAGTCTCCATTGCAAGAGCCCTGCTGCGCAAGACTCCCGTGCTCTTTGTGGATGAAGCGACGGCAAGCCTGGACGCGGAGACCTCCTTTGAAGTGCTGGACGCCATTCTGAAGCTGGACGGCTATACGCGTGTCATCGTTACTCATGATCTCGACGAGAATATCCTGCGCCGTTGCACCGGCCTGTTCGCGCTGAAAAACGGCTGCGTCTCCGAGCAAGGCAGTTTCGACGAACTTATGGAGCTGAAGGGATATTTTTACTCTCTGTTTACCGTTTCCCAGAGATAAGCGGTTGGGCTGTGTTTCGAATAAGTCGTTTTCAGCAGTCCAGATCCGGGCAATATCCCCAAAAACAGAAATGCGATCCATTTGTGGAGCGCAAATAACAATTTCTGAAAAAGCGTGAAAAAAGGCGAAAAACGAAGAAAACCTATTAGGATCCTTAAACATGGAGGCGCCGCGTCGCAGCGGACTCCGCATCGCTCGATACCGCTTCCGCTCCATCTCGCCCGCTCCGTCGCTGCTCCTTCTCCGGTAGTGTCAAGCTTTTTTCACCTCCAAAGCAAACAGGTCCCCGGTGATCCGGAGACCTGTTTGCTTTGTGAATCACGTACCATTTAGATGCGAAATTGGCTCGTCGAACCGGTTTTTCAGCCTTTCCGCGCATTTTTATTGCATTTTTCGGGATTTTCACTGTAATTTCGTATCTATTAGGTCCACATAGGACTTTTTTCATCTGGTCTAAATAGATACGAAATGCATTTCTATCTGGTCTTAATAGATACGAAATCAAGATTGATAACTATGAACAACACACCACCGCAACTATTACAGAAAGAAAGGCTATAATGAAAGAGGCAATATTACAGATATTCCAATAATCGAGGATTTTTGATTCCTCGTCAGAGACTTTTGTCCTGTCAAGCAGATTCCCTAAAACAGCGCTGGAAATGATAAAATGAATTCCCAACGGTAAAATGCCTATACACAGTATTCCGTTGAACCATATTCCGAACACTATGTCTAGCGCTGCATAAAACAGATATATGAAAGTTGCAACTCTAAAATAGTAAAGAATGACCTTGCCTTTGCTGTTCCGGATAAAAAGCCTGCGCTCTTTTCCGTGATGGCCCTTCCTAACGTTATGATATTTGCGACGGAATTCAAGAAAAATCAGAATACCGATTCCGATTGCCCCGCTGAACGAAACGCACCAGCAGACGCCGAAATTAAAAATCCAATACCACCAAGGTCTTGAAACGATAGTTTCCAATGATCCGTCATCGTCGCATTTATAGACTTGATAAGTATCAAAATAATAAGCGTTTGGTTCAAATTGATCGGTTATATCGTGCTCCCAATCGTATTTCAGATCAAGTTTATCCGTCTCTTCTTTTTTGACAAACGACCCGTTCGCTGAATCATAAATGTATGCGTGATCGCCGTTATAAATGATCAACTGATCTGCAGACAGTTCAAAATATGCGTTTCTCAAATACGGTGTCGATACTGCCCAGAGAAAGTTTCCGTTTATCGAATATACGTTAACATATGAAGCATCGTTGTAACAAATATATAATTGCCGAAGGTTTTCGCTATATAACACAGTTGATATTTCGTCTGGCGCAAACAATTCGGGTTGAGTGGTCTGATAGTTACGGTTATCCCTGACGCATATTACACGGCCGATCAATCCTGTTATGATACCGAGAGCAAAAACAGCGCTTAGCACAGTAAACACTATTCTTTTCTTAAAAGACATTTGTTGTTCCTCCAATCGCTGTTTGAAAAAAATATACTGCCCGTATATGAACAATTCAAGTTTTCGCGGCGATTGCACCGGTCCGATTCCGGTTGAACCCCCCGAAACCCAATTTCGTATCTATTTTTTTTGATGATTTTCGGGGCAAAAACGCTGTCACTCAAAGGCGACAAAAGAGGCAAAACAGGCCGATTTTGCCCTGAAAAACGGCGAAAAACCGGGAATGCTTTGAGTAACGGTAATTCGCACCCGGAATTTCGCCTTCGGCGAAGATTCGCTCGCCTCGCTCCCGCGTGCAAGCCCGCGCACCGCTCGGCGGCGAATGCGGACCGGTTCCCTTGCGCTTCGCGCTGCGGGAACCGGTCCGATCCGTCGGTGCCGCCTCCATATGGAAAAGCACCCCGAGGGGTGCTTTTCCATATGGAGGCGCCACCCGGAATCGGACCGGGGATGAAGGTTTTGCAGACCTCTGCCTTACCGCTTGGCTATGCCGCCTAATATTTACGGGTACGAAATATCGTACCCGTATTTTGTGGAGCGGATTACGGGGCTCGAACCCGCCACCTCGACCTTGGCAAGGTCGCGCTCTACCAAATGAGCTAAATCCGCGAAAATGGTGCCTCCGGTCGGAATTGAACCAACGACACGGGGATTTTCAGTCCCCTGCTCTACCAACTGAGCTACAGAGGCGTACGCCGGGAACGGATAAAATGGCGACCCGGAAGGGGCTCGAACCCTCGACCTCCAGCGTGACAGGCTGGCGCTCTAACCAACTGAGCTACCGGGCCGGATATGGTGGGAACAACAGGGCTCGAACCTGTGACCCCATGCTTGTAAGGCATGTGCTCTCCCAGCTGAGCTATGCTCCCGAATCACACCCGCGTGCCGACGACGGGTAAAATTATATCACAATCGTTTTCTTTTGTCAAGCATTTTAGTATTTTTTTTGTATTTTTCATATTTTTTTATTTTTCCCGGGCAGGACGGGGCTCCGGAAGCCGCGTCGGCGGCCAGAAAACCGCTCTCAGATTGACTTTTTGCGGGAAAGGTATTATAATATTCCCGTAAATCCACGAAAGGAGAAACCGACGGTGAAGATACTCTTTGTATTCGGCACAAGGCCGGAGGCGGTAAAACTCTGCCCTCTCGCGAAGGTCCTTCGCGAACGCGGGTTCGACGTCGGCGTCTGCCTTTCGGGGCAGCACCGGGACCTCGTCCGGGACGTTCTCGATCTGTTCGGGATAAAGCCCGATTACGATCTCGGAATTATGACAGAATCACAGACGCCGTCGGGTATTATGGAACGCGTCGCGGAAGGACTCGAAGGAGTAATTGCCGACGCCAGGCCCGACGCAGCCGTCGTTCAGGGAGACACCTCCACGGCCGCCGCGGCAGCGCTTTGCTGCTTTCTGTCGCGCATACCCGTATTTCACGTTGAAGCCGGCCTGCGAAGCGGAGATCTTTATTCTCCTTTTCCCGAAGAATACAACCGCCGGCTCGTCACGATCTCTTCTTCTCTTCACTTCTGCCCGACGCAGGGCGCGCTGAAAAATCTGCTTGGCGAAGGCGTTCCGGAAGAAAACTGCTTTGTCACCGGAAATACAGGCCTTGACGCTTTCGCGTTTACCGAAAGACTCGGACGGGCGTTTGAACTGCCCGACGCGGCGGCGGGCCGAAAGACGATCCTTCTGACGTCGCACAGGCGCGAAGTCCGGGGAGAGCGGCAGCGGCGGATGCTGCAAGCCGTCAGGCGCGTGCTCGACACACAAAGTGGCTGCTTCGCCGTGATACCGGTGCATCCCGATCCCTCGCTGAAAGCCCTCTTCGGAGAGATTTTCGGCGGGTGCGGAAACGCCATATTGACGCCGCCGCTCGGACTTGCTTCTATGCATTCTCTGGTACGCGCCGCAGACCTTTGCGTGACCGATTCGGGAGGCCTCCAGGAGGAGTGCGCGTTCGCGGGGACGCCATGCGTCGTGATACGCGACGTAACCGAACGCACCGAAGGTATAGCGGGGGGACTCGCCGTTCTCGCGGGAACAAATCCGGAAAGGATTGAAACCGAGCTTGTCCGTGCGCTTGACGCGGGCTGCCGGCGCCGGCCGCGGTCCTTCGTATACGGCGACGGCCGCGCGTCCGAGCGTATTGCGGACGTGCTTGAGATGCGGTTTTCACGTTCCGCGAGGCGGAACTCATAAAAAAAACGACAACAAGGCGCAGGAAAAACCGCGGTTTTTCCTGCGCCTTGTTGCTGTTTTGGAATCACTTTATCGGCTCAAAATCCGCGGCGCCGTGCTTGCAGAGCGGGCAGACGATGTCCTCGGGAAGCTCGTCTCCCTCGTACACGTATCCGCACACCTTGCAGACGTAGCCCTTTTTGCCCTCGGTCTGCGGCTTCGGCTTGACGTTCTTCTGGTAGTAGGTATACGTCATCGTCTCGCGGTCGGAGATGACTCTCGCCTCCGTAACCGAGCAGATGAACATCCCGTGCGTGTCGAGATCGATATACTGCTCGACCTTGAGCGACATAAAGGAATTGATGTACTTCGGAAGGAAGACAAGGCCGTTGTCAGAGCGCGGCGGCTCCTCGGGGCAGTCAGCGAACTTGTCGACGTTGCGGCCGCTTCTGAATCCGAACGCCTCGAAAACGCTGAAAGGCGCCTCGGTCGACAGGCAGTTGACGTTCATGATGCCCGTCTGTTTGATAACGTGGTGCGAATAGTTCTGCTTGTTGATGCAGACCGCGACGCGGTTCGGGCTGTTCGTCACCTGCGAAACCGTGTTGACGATAAGTCCGTTGTCCCGCTTTCCGTCGTTCGACGTGACGACGTATAGACCGTAACCGATATTGAAGAGCGCTTTCGGATCGTGCTTGTCGGCGGTGTCGCTGTTTCTCGCGACGTATTCGCGGCAGAGCTCTGCGGCGAGGTCGCCGATCTTCTTCGTCGAGTCGTCGTCAAGCGCCGATTTGATGCTGACGCAGTTCTCGGCGAAGGTGATATCGCGGCATTCGGCGAGCATCGTGCGCATGACCTTGATCGCCTGCGGAGCCCAGGAGCCGTTCTCGATCAGTCCGACCGTCCGTCCGCGGAATCCGCGCTCGGTCAGGTGCTCGATAAAGGTGCGCATAAAGGGGAATATGTCGGCGTTGTAGGTCGTCGTGGCGAGGACCAGTTTGCCGTATCTGAAGGCGTCCTCGACGGCCTCCGCCATATCGCATCTCGCGAGATCGTTGACAGCCACCTTCGGGCAGCCGAGCGCGCGAAGTTTGTCGGCGAGCAGTTCGACGGCCTTCTTCGTGTTGCCGTAGACCGAGGTGTAGGCGATAACGATTCCGTCGGTCTCTACGCCCCAGGTCGACCAGGTCTGATAGAGGCCGAGATAGTATCCGAGATTCTCCGACAGCACCGGGCCGTGGAGCGGGCAGATCGTCTCGAGCGGCAGTCCCGCGATCTTTTTGAAGAGCGCCTGAACCTGCGAGCCGTATTTGCCGACGATGCCGAAATAATATCTTCTCGCTTCGCAGGCCCAGTCCTCGTCGGCGTCGAGCGCGCCGAATTTGCCGAAGGCGTCCGCCGAGAAGAGCAGCTTCGCAGTTTTGTCGTATGTCATAACGACCTCGGGCCAGTGGACCATCGGAGCCGAGACGAACTGCAGCTCGTGCGCGCCGAGCGAGAGAGTCGAGCCGTCGGAGATAACGATCCGCTTGTCCTCGAATTCAGTTCCGTAGAAGTTCTTCATCATCGCGAAGGCCTTGGCGGACGACACGACGACGGCCGACGGATAGGCGCTCATAAACGCCTTGATATTGGCCGAGTGATCGGGCTCCATATGCTGGACGATCAGATAATCGGGCTTGCGCTCTCCGAGAATCTCAGATAGATTGTCGAGCCATTCGTGCGTGAAATTGCGGTCGACCGTATCGACGACGGCGACCTTTGCGTCGAGTATGACGTAGCTGTTGTAGGCCATTCCCTCCGGGACGACGTACTGTCCCTCGAAGAGATCGATCTTTCTGTCGTTTACACCGGCGTAAAAGACGCCGTCTGTGATTTTCTTCATTTTTCCCTCCGTTCCCCTTGGCGGGGCCCTTTACATAGTGCAAAGCCTCTCCGCGTCTGCGGAGGGGCTTTGCCTGTATCATTCAATAATGATTAATAGTTTTCGGCGTGTACTTCGAAATAAGCCTGAGGATGAGCGCAGACGGGGCATACCTCGGGGGCCTTCGTTCCGACTACGATATGTCCGCAGTTGCGGCACTCCCAGACCTTGACTTCGCTCTTCTCGAAGACGGCGGCGGTCTCTACGTTGTTAAGCAGCGCGCGGTATCTTTCCTCGTGTCTCTTCTCGATGGCGGCGACTCCGCGGAACTTCGCGGCGAGTTCGGGGAATCCTTCCTTCTCGGCGGTGGCGGCGAATTCAGCGTACATATCCGTCCATTCGAAGTTCTCGCCCGCGGCGGCGGCGGCAAGGTTTTCAGCGGTCGTTCCGATTCCGCCGAGTTCCTTGAACCACATCTTGGCGTGCTCTTTCTCGTTGTTGGCGGTCAGCTCGAAGAGAGCGGCGATCTGCTCGTATCCCTCTTTCTTCGCCTTGGAGGCAAAGTAGGTGTACTTGTTTCTCGCCTGAGACTCGCCTGCGAAAGCGGCCTGCAGATTCTTTTCGGTCTGTGTTCCGGCATAGGGGTTCGACGAAGCGGCGGCAGCGGCCGTGACTTCCTCGAGATCGTCTCCGGTGGCTCCGCAGAGCGGGCAGACGGCCTCTTCGCCGTCGGCGACTTCGAAGACTTCTTCGCAGAGTTTGCACTTGTAAGTTTTCATCGTATATACCTCAAAAATAAGATTTTCAGAACTTGAGCAGTTTCTCGACGTCCACCTTCGGGCGGTAGCCGAGCGATTTGCCGACGATCTTGCCGTCTTTTATGACGATCAGCGTCGGGATGCTCGAAATCGCGAAGGCGTTTGCGAGTTCGGGCTCTTCGTCAACGTTTACCTTGCAAACCTTGACTTTTCCGTCGTATTCTTCGGCGATCTCTTCGATTATCGGGCCGAGCATGCGGCAGGGACCGCACCAGGTCGCCCAGAAATCGATGAGGACCGGAATATCCGATTTCATAACTTCCGTATCGAAAGTATCTTTTGTCAGATTGATCTCAGCCATTTTTCTCTTCTCCCTTTGATTTGTAGTAAAGCATGCAGTGGCAGAATCCTTCGAAATCCGGGTCCTTTATCTGGTTGCGGAACTCGAGGCACATGCATTTCGTTTCGGGAGTCCGCTCGCGGCGGCAGGGGCAGTATCCGCCGGTCTGTTTCAGACCTTCCCTGACCGCTTCGACTATGCTTTTGTCGGGGTTTTCGGTTATCTTCATGTTCGGATCCTCCGGAACTCTCGGCGCAGTTCAGCCTTGTCAAATAGTTGTGTAATTATTATACAATAAAAAACCTGTTCCGTCAATCGTTATTTTCTCATCGTCCGGATCGAGTTGAGCACGCAGATAACGGCGACTCCGACGTCGGCGAAAACCGCCGCCCACATCCCGCAGATTCCGAGCGCTCCGAGCAGCAGAACGCAGAGCTTGACGGCGAGCGCAAATATGATGTTTTCGGTAGCGATTCTTACCGTTTTTCTCGCGGCGCGGACGGCTTCGGGCAGCTTTTCGAGATTGTCGGAGACGATGACAAGGTCTGCGGCTTCGATTGCGCTGTCCTGGCCGACTCCTCCCATCGCGACGCCGGCGTCGGCTCCCGCGATCGAGGGAGCGTCGTTGACTCCGTCGCCGACGAAAACAGTCGAGCGAGAATCCTTCATGATTTCAGTAAGACGCTCGAATTTGCCGGCCGGCATAAGTTCGGCCTCCGCCTCGGTTATACCGAGTTCGGCGCGGACGAATTCGGCCTTTTTGCGGCTGTCGCCCGAAAGGATGACCGTCCTTTTTATTCCAAGCGAATGCAGTCCGGCGACCGCGGCTTTCGCTTCGGGGCGCAGGGCGTCGGCGAAGGTTATTCCGCCGAAGGGCTCTCCGTCGACCGAGACGAAGACGTCTCCTTCAAGTCCCGACGCGTCGAAAGCGTCTTTTCCGCATTCACCGGAAATCAGAGCCGCGTTGCCGACGCAGACCTTCTTACCGTCCACGACCGACACGCATCCGCGTCCGGGTATTTCACGGCATTCGGTCGGAACCGACGGGTTCGGGCAGGCGGCCTTGATGCAGAGAGCCGCCGGATGATTCGAGGGATATTCGGCCGACGCCGCATAGTAAAGAAGCTGCTCCTTATCGTTTGGACCGTCCGTCGACATTATGCGCAGCCGGCCGTCGGTAAGAGTTCCGGTCTTGTCAAAGACGAAGACGTCGGCACGCGCGACAGGGCGGAAACTCGCCCCCCCCTTGAAGAGTATGCCGCGCGACGCGGCTCCGCCGATACCGCCGAAAAAGGCGAGCGGAACCGAAAGCAGCAGCGCGCAGGGGCAGGAAACGACGAGGAACACGAGGGCGCGTCTGATCGATTCGGCAAATGTGAGCAGCTTGAAGATCGGCGGAATTACAGCGACGAGCAGGGCGATTCCGACGACGACAGGCGTATAGATCCTCGAGAAAGCGGTGATGAAGTTTTCTTCCTTCGCCTTCTTCTCGGATGCGTTTTCGACGAGTTCGAGTATCCTCGCAGCGGTCGATTCGGAGGCGGCGCGCAGGACGCGGCAGAAGAGCGCGCCCGACATAACCACGGCGCCCGATTCGAGTTCTTCACCCTCTACGGCCGCGCGGGGCTGAGACTCTCCGTTGAGCGCCGACATATCGATATCGGCGCTGCCCGACGTCACGACGCAGTCCGCCGGGACACGCTCGCCCGAACGGACGACTATCGTCTGACCGGGTTCGAGATCGTCGGCGGACACCCGTCTTTCTTCTCCGTCCATGACGAGCGTCGCTTCGTCGGGACAGATGTCTGTCAGCGATTTTATCGCGTCGCGCGATCTTCTGACGGCCAGCGTCTGGAAGTATTCTCCGATCTGGTAGAAGAGCATGACGGCGGCGGCTTCGCTGTAATCGCCGAGTATGAAAGCGCCGGCGGCGGCGACCGTCATAAGGAACTTCTCGTCGAGCATGTCGCCGCGGAATATGCCGCGGAAGGCGTTGATAACGACGTCGGCGCCGCAGACGAGCATCGAGAGCAGGCAGAGCACGAAGGCGGGGACGGGATGTCCGGTTTTTTCAAATATTAATCCGGGGATAAACAGAACCGCCCCGGCAGCGATTCTCGCCGGGACGGTCAGAAGTTTTTTCCCGGCCTTGACCGAGGTCTTCATTTTCTTACGGTTATACCGTCCTCAAAGGCTGCAGCGGTCTGCGCGAGAAGCGGAAGCAGTTCGTCGGCGGAAAGCTCGCTCTCGACGGTCAGTTTTTCGGCAAGAAAATTGATTTTGGCGGACGCTACGCCGTCAAGTTTCGACAGACGGTCGGCAAGCTTCGCGGCGCAGTTCGGGCAGTCGAGGCCCTCGATTTTGAATTTGTAAGTCATAGCGGTTCCTCTTTCTGATTGTGTATAAAATCCAATAGTTATTAAACGTTATTTCGGATTATATCCGGGCGCTCACTTCTCGTTCAGGTGCTCGAGCGCCGTCTCGATTATCTCTCTGACGTGGTCGTCGGCGAGCGAGTAGAAGACGTTCTTTCCCGAGCGGCGGCAGATGATCAGCCGGCTGTCGCGCAGGATGCGAAGCTGGTGCGATACGGCCGACCGCGTCATTCCGAGCAGCTCGGCTATGTCGCAGACGCAGAGCGGATCGCCGTCTATCGCGAAAAGGATGTTGAGGCGGGTACTGTCGCCGAAGAGCTTGAAGAAGTCGGCCAGATCGTACAACTGCTCGATATCCGGCATCTGCGCGCGGCGCTTCTCTACCGCGTCGGCGTGGACTTCCTCGCACTCGCATACCGGGAGCAGGTCTTTTTCGTGCCTGTCTGTCATTTCGTTTCCTCCTGACCAATCGTCCGACGATTGAACAATCGTTCAATCGTCGGACATATTATACATCGGTTTGGATCGTTTGTCAATAGAAAAATGCAATTTATTGCATTTTTCCCGCCGGGCGGAGCCGGGCGGGTCTCGCCGGGCGGATCTCGCCGGGCGCAGCCCGGCATATCGCGCGGCGCAAAGCGCCGCATATCGAATACCGCAAAGCGGTATGCGTTATTTGATACTGTAGGGGCGCCTCAGCGGGCGCCCGCCCCGAGGGGTAGGCAGGAACGATTACAGAGATTGAGGATTGTATTGTTATTCCTTTATTTTACGATAAGAAAGCCGGCTCCGTATTTGTTATCGATTATGCGCACCTGCGGGGCGGGCAGCCCGCAACATTTTCTTCGAAAATGGACGCCCCTACGGCGCAAGTGGTCAAATCGATAAAAAGCCTTTTCCGGGTGCGGATCGATTTTCTGCGGGCCGAACCCTTGCGCTGCGCGAAAGGGCTTCGGCCCCTACGGGTGGTTTCCAATAATTCAAGTTCAGAAATCTTGTCAGAAACGTTGTCAAAAGACGACTTGCAATCGCGCCGGGGTGTAATGTCTGTTATCGATTATGCGTATCCTGCGGGGCGGGCGCCCGATGAGGCGCCCCTACAGTATCAAATGACGCATAGAGCGTAACGTTTGTTATACTCTATGCGCAATTACTATCATGCGCCGCAGCGTAATTCATGCCGCGTAGCGGCCATACCTCGTCCGGCACTGCAGGACAATATCGCACTGCGCGAAGCGCCGTATATCGCGTTTCGCGCCGCAGGCGCGAAACCAATGCGCCGCTGGCGCGAAACGGATCGGCCCCTACGGGTGGTTTCCAATGTAACAGCTGCAAAACAATAACGCACAAATCGCAACAATCATTGCTCTCTGTGCGTCATTTCAATTTTCAGCTTTTTTAACTTTTAATTCCCGGTTGCCCTTTTCCTCTTTTTTCTTGCCACCACGCAAAAGAACGCCTGCGCGACGACGACCGCTGTGCTGACAATCAGCAGAACGTATCCGGTTACCGGAATAAACGCCGGGATCGATTCTGTTCTTACAAGGCCGAAAAAGAGATACTCCTCCCCTCCTATGCGCTCGCTGATAAGCAGATGCGGCGGCAGGTAGACGAGGCAGGAGACTGCGCAGAGCTTGCCGAGCACCGGGGCGTTCTCTCTGTATTTTGCCGACATGATATTCGCCGCGGCGAAAAGGAAGGCCGAGAAGAGCGGATATGCGGTCCAGGTCAGCGTCATCCGGAGCGGCCCGAAATTTGCGAACCATGAGAGGAGCATAAGCAGTATCTCGGCAACCGTGACGATAATCAGCACGATATTGTATTTTGAAGGTTTTTTCATTGCTCAGTTGAGTTTCGCGGACCATCCGAACGGGCCGCTCCCGTAAAAGATGCGGGGACGCGCATCATCTGTCCCCGCGCTTTTTCTCTATTTTTTCGCTTTCGAATTTCGTAAACAGATCGAGCCGGTAGGCGCGCTCCCAGCCGGATACCGCGATAAAGAGGATAATCGCGGCTGCCGACAAAATCGCGGCAGCAATCAGCGGATTGACCGACGGGAACCAGACCGAATAGGAATAGTACTGCGGCGCCTGGCCGCCCTGCGCCGTCTGTTCGACGCCTCTGACTCTGTAGAACTCCTCGAAAGAGCGCGCTACGTAATAGGGAAGCGCCGTCGGCAGGGCAGGCAGAAGAAGCAATAGAAAATGCAGCCATCTGCCGGGGAAAAACAGGCCGAATCTGACTTTGAACAAGTTGCAGGAATTGCTCTCGGGCTCCATAGTGCGCGAAATCGTGTAACCCGCGGCGAGCGTCAGGGAGAATGCGGCGCATACCGAGAACAGTACGATTACGACGGCCTTCAGCGGACGCAGCCGTTTCGCGAGAGCGACGTCAACCTCTCCCGAGTTTTTGTCGGCGAGAGTTCGCTCCGACTGAGAAGCCGAAGCCGAGGCTATGCCGAATATCGACTGCGGACTGCGTTTGTCGTATCCGTCGTCGAATCCGCAGAGCGGAAGGGCGCAGAGCAGCACGCAGATCAGCGTCAAAAGAAGCGGCGAAAAATACTTCAGTCCGACGAGCAGACGCCTTGCGGGCGCCCGCCGTCCCGATTCGAAGTCGCGGGGCATATCAGTTGTCCGTCGTGCCTTCCATAAAGTAGGCGGCTTCCATATCTGCGACACAGAGGCCGAAAGCGAGCGGGAAGAGTTCGAGCGCGCGTCCGACGGTGTTGTTGTCCTCGGGTCCCGAGAAGCCCATATGGTATCTTATGGCAAACGCTTCGTCGCGCGTCAAACGCATATATCCCGAAATCATATAAACCGATTTTTCTCCGTGGCCGTAGGGGAGATTGTCTTCGATCGTGTAGTAGGGGGCCTGTTCCCAGCCGCCGTTCTTCTTTACGTTTCTCCACTCTGTGCGGTAGAAGTTCACCTTGCAAAGATCGTGCAGAAGCGCAGAAATCGCGATGCTCTCGTCGGGATATTTGATGCCGTAGACTTCTTTCATCCGGCGGCGGTTCATTATGTCGACGAGCGCCTCGTAGACGTTCAGACTGTGACGGCAGAGGCCGCCCGTCTCGGCTCCGTGGTATCTCGTCGAAGCCGGCGCGGTGAAGAAATCGCACTGGTCGCTGAGAAGAAACTTCAGCAGATCCTCCGATCCCTCTCTGTGAATTTTGTCGGTGTATATCGAAACGAATTTCTCTTTCTGCGAGGCAAGTTCGATGTCGGTCATAACGTTTTGCGGTCCTCTCATAGTTTTTTGCGCCGTTTCGGCAATAATATTTTACCATACTTTTCCCCTTTATTCAAGCTTTGCGGCGTACGCCTCATAATAATTGTTGCAAAAAGCGATTATTTATGATAAAATAATCTAAATCTTATACATTCTCGGAAAGCAGGAAAAAAGATGAACGAAGAAGGAAAGCAGGCTGCCGCCGAGGCAATGCCCGAAACACAGAAAAAAATCACGTCGGTGATCTCCGAGATCGAGAAGGTCATCGTCGGCAAAAGACCCGAAATCGTACTCTTACTTTCGGCGCTCTTCTCGGGATCGCACGTACTCATCGAGGACGTCCCGGGAACCGGAAAGACCACGCTCGCCGCGACGCTCGCGAAGGTCACCGGACTGTCGTTCAGACGCGCCCAGTTCACTCCCGACGTTATGGCTTCAGACATCACCGGATATAACATCTACAACCGTCAGAAGGAAGAGTTCGAGTTCCGTCAGGGACTCGTAATGTGCAACCTGATGCTCGCCGACGAAATCAACCGCGCCAGCCCGAAGACGCAGTCGGCGCTGCTTGAGGCGATGGAGGAAAACCGCGTCACCGTCGACGGCGTTACCTACGACGTGCCCGATCCCTTTATGGTAATCGCCACGCAGAACCCGACCGGATACGTCGGAACCTACCCGCTGCCCGAGGCGCAGCTCGACCGTTTCGCGCTCAAAATCAGGATGGGCTATCCCTCTCCCGAAGAGGAGATAGGAATCGTCATGGCGAGACGCGAATCGAACCCGATCGACATGGTAGAAAACATCCTCTCGGCCGAGGAACTCGTCGCCCTCAAGCAGGCGGCGCGCGAAGTCAGCGTAGACGACGAACTCTACAGATACATAGTTTCGCTGATCGGAGCCACGAGAAAGCATCCGCTGCTCGCGCTCGGCGCGTCTCCCCGCGCGTCTGTCGCGCTGCTCCGCGTCTCGCAGGCATACGCTCTCGTGCGCGGCCGCACATACCTCCTTCCCGAGGACATCGCCGCCGTATTCCGTCCCTGCGTGGCTCACCGTCTCATGCTCAAGCAGGACGCAAAACTCAAGGGCCGCTCTGCCGAGGAGATACTCAGCGAAGTGCTGAGAATGACAGAAGTCCCCTACAAGGGCAGACGCTGATCGGCGGACGACGTGTCTTCCGGAAAAAGCGGAACGAAAAGGCGGCGCAAAGGCGCGCTCCGTCCGCACAGGACGGTGTCGCTGGCGCCCGGCTTTATCGTCTGGGCCGCGGTCTGGGTCGCAGGAGTGATCTTCACCCAGATGCTGCGCTCCCCGGCTTCAAGCATTGTATTCGGCTTCATCAACGCCATTCCGGTCACCGGACTGATCTATGCGCTGATTTCGCGCAGAGCGCTTAGGATTTACCTGACCGAGGACAGCAAGACGGTCGAAAAAAACAGGGAGTTCGACTACGAATTCCGCATCTACAACGAGTCGATTCTTCCCTTCCCCTTCACCGACGCGATAGTTCAGCTTCCGCGCGGCGACAGCGTCAGGTGCGCGCAGAGATCTGTCAGGATTTCCCTGCCTCCCCTCTGCGACTATAACGTAAAAAACAGAATCACTTTCAGATTCCGCGGTACGTACGAGATCGGCGTGCAGCATTTTTACGTATACGATTTCTTCAGAATCATCCGCGTGAGATCTGATATCGGACTCTACGAAAAGGTGTTCGTCATCCCGAGGCGGCTTAATATGAAAGAGGACGAAAGCCGGACGGTGTCCGACTCGTCCAAGCGCACCAGCCGCATACCCGACTCGTATGAAAAGATCGAGATATCCGACATACGCGAATACCGTCCGGGCGATCCGCTCAAGAGCGTTCACTGGAAACTCTCCTCGAAGACCGAGGACCTGATCGTCAGGGACTACAACACCGGATCTGTCGACCGCGCGGTCGTCTTTGCCGATCTCTCCTGCCACTTCCCCTCCGAGGCGCCCGAAAAGACGCCCGATCAGGTCTTTGAGGAGGCGAGAGCGGCCGGAAAGCTCAAACACGCCCTGCTGCCCGACGGAGACGCTCCCGAGCCCGACGTCTCGGCTCTCGTCTCGGACGACGCCTATCTCGATATGAACGAATACTGCGCCGACGGAGTCGTCGAACTCGCCGTCGCGGCCGTTCTGCGTGAACTGCGCGACGGAAAGACGGTCACTCTCGTCTGGTTCGACAGCCGCGCCGAAATCGGAGCCGAAAAGTACGAACTGCGCAGCGTCGCGGATTTCGACGAGGTATTCAATCTGTTCGTAACGGCGCCCGCCTCCCCGCAGGAGCGGAGCGTCGCCTCTCTCACCGCGCTCGTGAGCGATTCTGAGGACGCGAAATTCGTCTTCGTCCTGCCGACGATAGACGATCCGACGGTCGCCTCTCTCTGCTCGCTTTCGGGACTGTCGTCGTCATCCTCCGACAACGTAAACGACGTAATCGTCTATACTGCTTCGGGAAGATACGCGAACCCCGAGGCGCGGGAGAATTATTATGGTTTCTGCGGAGCGCAGCTTGCCGACTGCGGCATGCGCCTGATAAAGGCCGATCCGGCCGAAGCAGACGGAAAGGAGGAGACCGCATGAGCCCGGATACCGAATCCGAAGTCTTTGAAGAAAAGACCGTCTCCCATGCCGAACCGGAGAACGTCTCTCCGGAGACCGGAAATCAGGCAGAAGAAGCTCCCTCCGTCGATAAAGACCGTGCCGCAGCGAAAGCCGAAATCAAGCGCCGGCGCGCCGAAAAACGGGAGAAAGACCGCCTCTGGCGGCAGTATCAGAAGAGCCGCCGAGCCCTTCCCGAAAACGAAAAGAGCATAATCTGCCCGCCCGACAAAGCGACCTTCAGCCGCGGGAAGATCATACGCGGCTACGCGGCAAGAATCGCCGTCATAGCGCTGACAGTTTTCGGCGTCGCCTTCCTGCTCTGCAACTCCTTTGCAATCGGAGAGGGACGCGAGGGACTGTCGCCCGGATGGATACTCTTCCTCTGCTCGCTTCTCTTCACTACGATCTTTTCGCTCGCCTGCATCATTCAGCCGCGCGGCGCCGCGGTTCCCGCGGGAACGGTACTCGGAGTCGGACTGCTTGTCCTCTTCTTCCTGCCCGATCCTTTCACAAGGATGTACGAGGCCGGAATCGCCGCCTTCAACAGCGCGCTCGAACATCTGTCCGACGTCGGCTTCTACGCCGCGAATCTTAGCAGAATCGACTATACCTACACGACGGGCAGCGAGGCGGCGCTCGCATCGAAGGCGCTGATCGCAGTCGCGTTCATTTACAGCCTGGTCTATTCGCTCTGCCTCTCCCGGAAGATTAACGTCGCGAAACTCATACCCGCGGTAATACTCTCCGCGGCGACTCCGGCGCTTGTCTTCATCTACAACATAACGAGATCGAACTGGGGCGTCTCGATAACGACCGCGGCCTTCGCGGCAATCCTGACGCTCGCCGGTTACGATATGATCTTCAGCCGCCGGCGCCGCTCTAAAAAGACGGTATCGGCCGAGCTGATCTTCCCCGACGGCGAAGACGGAGCGGATCCGGCTGCCGCGAGACGCGCAAAACGCGAGAAGCGCCGCCTTGAGGCAGCGGAAAAAGCCAAAGCAAAGCGCGAGGCAAAGACGCGCGAAAAGACTGTCGACGAGGAAATCAGCGAGTATTTAGCCGCGAAACCGGCGAAAGCCCCGAAGGAGCCGAAAAAGAAGCTCACAAAGGCCGAACGCGCAGCCGCTGCCGCCGAAAAGCGCGAAGCGGCAAAGAAGAAGAGAGCCGAGCGGTGCGAGGCGCGCGCCGCGGCCCGCGGAAGGTTTTCCCGCCGCCGCACGGCCGACGCCGGCGGAGGATTCGCCGCGATCGCGGTCTTCCTCATCGCCTTCCTTCTTATGTTCATCCCGTCGCTGATCACCGAGCGTCCCTTCTCGACGTTCAAGGCGCTTGACGACAAATTCGAGATGATAAGAACCTACGTCACCGCGGTCCTTATGGGAGACGATCCCGTCCTCGACCTTTTGACGTACGAAAACGATTCGTCCAACTTCAGCCCGCGCTCAACCGACCCGACGCCGAGATACTACAAGGGCACCGAGCTCTTCAAGGTGTACTCAAACGGCAGACAGAACGTCTATCTGCGCGGCTGGATCGGCACCGATTACGACGCAGAAACCGGCGTCTGGACGACCGTTTCACCCGGCAGCGAAGAACTCGACGCCTACAGAAAGCTTTTCGGCACGTCGATGGATCCGTCCGAGTCGATGATGTACTCCTTCCACACCCTTTACGATCCGACGACGATCCCGGGAGAAGACGAATTCGATTATCTTAATCGGATGAAGACGAACACTACCATCGGTTTTGCAGTCGGGCAGATCAGCGTCATGCCGATCGAAAGGCCGTGGTCGAAACTGGTATTTATGCCGGTGTACAATCTCCGCAGTTTCAACGTGAACGACAAGCTTTCTTCGGGGAAAAACGCCCTGTATCTCCGGGAATTCGCCGGAGAGGGCTCGAGCAAACTGACCTACGCGAACTGGTACGACGGAATCTATTCGAGCTACCGGTATTCGCTTCCGAACGACGGTTTCTCGGTCGTCGCGATGATCCCGACGATGAAGAATTCGGGCTTCTACCGCACAATCTCAGACAGAATCGCCGCGATCAACCTCGGGGAAGCTCAGGTTTACGAAGGAAACGTTCTGTACTACTACGACTCAAACGGAGAAAAATGCCGTCTCGACTACGATTTCGTACAGGATGAGCTGACCGGAGAAATAACGGTCGGCGTCAACTACCGCAATAGCGGTTACCTCTTCCAGTCGGTCGAGTACGTCCTCGACGCGTCGGGAAAAGTCAAATCGACTCAAAGGAGTTACCTCGTTAACGAAAACGACGAGGACGCCGAATACGTTCCCGTACCCGAACTGCCGATCGGCGTGAAATACATGGTTCTCGGAAGCGACTGGCAAACGAAATTCAACCATTATGCGAAAGTTAACGGATACTACACGACCTTCGTTTACGGCGCGTACGCGAAATCCTCCGGTCTGTCCTCGATCAAAGATCTGCTGAACACGATAGTATCCTCTGCGACGCGCAAAGACTACGAGGAATACGAAGAAACCGATCCCGAGACGGGAGAGGTCTACACGCTGACGCGTCAAATCACGGTTCCCGCCGATTTCAGCAAAGCCGCGCAGCGCAACGTATTTCTTTTCGACCGCGATAGAAACGAATACGTGCTGACGACTCCGGTCTCAGACCGCGAGGTCTACCGCCAGCGCCACGAACTCGTAATGGAGATAGTCAACTATCTTGCAGACGAGAAGAATTTCACCTATACTCTCACTCCCGAACAGCAGCAGCTCGAAGGCGTAACCGGAATCGACAGATTCCTGCTCGGAAACCGCCAGGGCTACTGCGTGCAGTTCGCGACGACGCTCGCGCTTCTGCTCCGCGAGGCCGGAATCCCGGCAAGATACGTCGACGGATACATCGCGCAATCGATGACGCCGTCGGGCGGCGAAAGCGCAGGCACCTATGCGACGACCGTCCGCGACCGCAACGCGCACGCATGGGTCGAGGTCTGGTTCGACGGAATCGGATGGGTTTCCTACGAAGCCACGCCCCCCTACTACGACGGAATGTACGAAGCCCGGCGCACAGATCCAACGACGCCTTCGCGTCCTCCGACCGGAGACGACGACGAAAATCCCGACGACGAGCCCGAAGTAGATCCGATCTCGCAGTACGAACTCGAACGGCTCGAAGAGGAACACCGCAAAGAACTCAGACGTCAGCTGATAAAGAAGATCGTCACGATTTCCCTCTCTGTCCTCGCGGCCGCAGCGGTTATCGGAATCGGAGTCTTCTTCATCGCCAGACGCGCGAAAAAGGCTGAAAAGAAAAGGCGCGATCTGCTCGCCCGTCTTGACGAGTGCTGCAAACGCGACGGGCCCGAACACTCGAGAGCCGACGTCCGAGCGCTGTCAGACCTTCTCTTCCTCGTTATCAAGGAGTGCAGACTCACTCCCGGCAAAGGCGAATTCAGAAACGAATGGTGCGAACGCGTTTCGCTGTCAGCCGCTCCCGCGCTGAAGGCAGGCGTCACCGAACAGAACGGTTCGAAGCTGCAGGCGCTGAGCGAAGGCGACGTCCGCCGCGCGATGGAAGCCGTCGCTGCAGAGGAATTCGGATTCGGATGCGAGAAGCGCGATCTGCCGCTGATACTGACTCTTTACAGACGCCTTTACGGCTACGAATACAAACGGCACGTAAACCCGCTCCGCCGTCTGAAGCTGCACTATATCGACGCAAGCCTCTGACGCGGACCGACAAAATACAGGAGAATCACCAATGCTTCTTTCAACACAGACAAGCGCCCTCGTCGGACGATTCGGATTCGAGGACGGAATTCTCAAGCTCAGAGACGCCGGCTACGACCGCCTCGATCTCTCGCTCTTCGAAATGTCATTTGACAATTCGGTATACAACGCCGGCGACTGGAGAAAGACGACCGAAAGCAGACGCGCCTTCGCCGACGCGAACGGAATAATCTTCGACCAGGCGCACGCCCCCTTCTCTTTCGCATGGGCCGACGAGAACGTGCGCGAGAATATCGCGAATCCGCGCATCCTCCGCTCTCTCGAGATCGCCGCGATCATGGGCGTGAAAAACATCATCGTTCACCCGCTCCACTGGTTCCCCTACAAGGGATTCGAGAAGGAAGCGCGCGAGATGAATATCGCCTACTACCGTTCATTCATTCCGGTCTGCCGCGACCTCGGAATCAACGTCGCGCTCGAAAACATGTGGCAGAAAGAAGTCAAGCGCAAATGCATCTCCTTCGACGTCGCCGCGCGCGCCGAAGACTTTGCTTCGATGCTCGACGAAATCGGCGACGAGCATATCGTCGGCTGTCTCGACGTCGGACACGTCAGTCTGATCGGCGAGGAGGCGGAGGACGCCATCCGCGTGCTCGGTCACAACCGCCTGAAGGCGCTCCACGTGCACGACAACGGATACACTGCGGACGATCACCAGCTGCCCGGCATCGGGAAGATGAACTGGACGGCGATTATGAAGGCGCTGAAGGATATCGATTACACCGGCGTCTTCACCTACGAAGCCGACGGATTCCTCCGCAATTTCGAAAACGATTTCATACCGGCCGCCTGCCGGTTCATGGTCGAAAAAGGCAGATATCTGCTCTCGAAACTCGACGCGGAATAAAGGGCTGAGAACACGTCAAATCGGCCGCACGGAAGTCAGACTTCCGTGCGGCCGATTTGTTTATTCAATCAATCACTTTTCAAGCTGCTTTGAAACGATTTTGTGCACTTCCTCTTTTTCGTAGCCGAGGACCGACGCGATCTCGCCGTAGAGGCAGTTGCGGGCGGTGTGCTCTGCGTCGCTGTCCATATCGGGCAGGCGGCGTCTCGTCTTCCTGAACTCGCCGCGGCGCTTTTCCACCGTTTTGATTATGCTGACGTAATCGTAGAGATTCGTTCTGCGGACGACCTCGCGGTAGAGCTCGCGGCGCTGCTTTTCAACGGGTATCTCAAGCGGTTCGATTCCCGGTATGGCGTCGAGGAAGGCCTTTGCTTCGTCGGGCGTGACAAGCTCGCGGATTGTGACGTTAGAACAGTCCACGGGCGTATAGATGACCATATTGCCGCTGTCGTAAACGGGTGCGAGAACGTAAAAAAGCCGGTCGTCGTCCTTTTTGCCGAAGGGCGACGGAATGACGTCTTTCACGACGCATACTCCGCTGTTTCCGTATACGATTCTGTCTCCGACGCTGAACATAGCAAACCTCGTAATGTACTTAATCGCTAAGGCGGATTGACCTCAACTCTTATATTATATCCTAAATTCAGCCGTTTGTCAATCCGGTTTTTACAACGAAAATTCATTAAATAACGAATAAAACAAAAAATATTCACTTCGTGAATTCCCAAAGTAAATTCCACAGTAGGAAAGCGGTGGAAATTAATTTGAGAAATTCGTGGAAGTAAGATTGGGAAAAGTCAAAGACGGAGGAAAAACGTAGGAAAAACGGAGAAAAATCGAGGGTAAAAGTAAAAAAAGGCATGCCAAAAAAGCCTGAGAGTGTAATTTCCCAGACTAACTTCCACAGCAAGTGGAATTTACTTTAAGAAAAACGCCTCAGCAATTTTGAGGTTTGAATAACATCTCTTGGATGAACAAAAGAGATTCCCAACGCATGGGCAAGATCTTCCGAATAGGCGAACGTAAACATGTCATATGCGGTTTTTCCGTTGAATTGCTTTCTCTTTACGGCGTTAATGTGAGAGAATATGAGATTGACGTTTTCCTGAGTCCAGCCGTCAAAAGAGGTGCCGGATTCTGCAATACCCCTGAACAGGGTATGATTGTTTTCAACGTGCGGTTTCTGGTATGGGGCGTTCGGATCACAGAAAAACATTTTCGTTTCGGAGTTGCCGTCAAAATCGTTTTCAAAAGAAAAAACGTCGCTGAATTCTCCGCCGTTATCAGTCAAAAGAGCCGGGAAGACATCACCGAAACGGAATCTGGAGGAACTGAGTTTCATTTTCAGATTGCGGATTTTGCCGGCAGCTTCGGCAGCGGTTTTGTTGTCCAGCAGTAATCCGAACATAAAGTCCACGTTTACGAATTGAAACGTCATAATAACCTTTCCGCCGACTCTTCCTATAACTGTGTCCATTTCAACATAGTTGGTCGAAGGGTTTTCCTCAAGGAAAAGCAGGAAATCCTCAAAACTTCTGCCCGCCTTAACGCCTTTTGGCACGTATTCTCCCCTCTGTTTTTTCCTGGGCTTAAACTTGGCGGCACGGGGAAGGTCTACTTTGGATATTGTGTAGTATCCTTGTTCAATGTGCCTGTAAACAGTTGTCTTTGATACCGAGAGATTGTTTGTCTGGATAGCATGATATACGTGCTGACCTGATTTTACCGCTGATGAAATAATCTCTTCGGTTCTGTAAAATTCCTCCTTGTTAAGCGGAATACCTTCTCTCGATTCAACCAGTACGCGCTCGTATTCTTCTTGAGCGGACTTGGCATGGTATACCCTCCGGGGATACTTGCAATTGCAGTGATTCTTTTTCGGACATCCGTTGCATACGAACGGAGCTTTCAGAAGTTTCGGACAGTATTCATCTGTTTTTGTAAACCCGCTTGCGTATACTTTACCATGTAACTTTACCTCCTTGGATACAGTAGTCTGATCTTTTCCAATCCTTTCTCCGATCGCCTTGAATGTCATGCCCTTGCACAGGCACTCCTGTATTTCAAGCCGATCATCGTACGTCAGGTGCTTGTTCTTTTTTTCGTTGTTCATAGTCTGGTGCCTCCTTTTCCCAGACTAAATTCTACCACATTTTTCTTCCCATACTAAATTCCACTTCAAATTCCACTGTGGAATTTACTTTGGGAATTCACTAAAATAT